>TARA_R110002033_G_scaffold3700_11_pt1 | contig 30982 bp, 28 predicted proteins | sample TARA_R110002033 | Tara Oceans TARA_R110002033 (sample SAMEA4397051) | marine metagenome | biome: Polar Biome; feature: [SRF] surface water layer (ENVO:00010504); material: water (ENVO:00002006), including particulate matter (ENVO:01000060) such as... | depth 5 m
ATCTACAGATTCTTTCACAGAATACCCTTGGTTTCCATCAAACCTTAATTCGATGTTAGGGTATTTCTCATGGATAGATCTCATTTTAGCAATATCCTCTTCTAAATTAGACCCGCCTTTTATTTTAAGAATTGTAAAACCTTGTTTTATAAATTCACTAGCATAAGATAAGGTTTCGTCCAAGCCCATAATACCAATGGTAATACTAGTAGCTATGTGATTACGAAATCCGCCTAAAAACTTATATAAAGGCACCTCAGCTTTTTTCGACATAATATCGAACAATGCCAAATCTACCATAGCCAAAGCCGATGACCTTTTGCCCAATAATTCCTTCAGCTCTAATAATAGCAGTGCATAAGTAAATGGGTCTTTTCCTTGTAAATAAGGAATAATGATATTTTTAATAGCATAAGTTACATCACTGGGCGATTCATTAGTAACCACAGGATCTGGTGCTGCACAACCGTAACCAACTATTTTTCCATCAGTTTCAACCTTTAGAATAAAATTGCTGGTACGATCAATAGTTTCATACGCAATGGTATAAGGGTCAGATAATTTAAGATCTAAACGCTCAAAAGAAATATTGGTTATTCTCATTTCAACTTTGCCATCAAAAGTGAAATTAAATCTTCAGCTCCGTACTCTAAAACATCAAAAGCAGGTAATTTAGTTTCTATTGTTATTGCTTTACAAACATCTAGAATTTCCTCTTTTTTCATGTCTTCGTGGTTAACGGTAATCGCAATTACCTCTTTACCGGAAATAACCTGAATTGCCCTTATTTGCTCCTCTAAAGAATGTAATTTATACCCTGGAAATCCGTCATACTCTACTCTTTTTGGTGCGTGTTGCAGAATTACATAATCTGGTCTGCCAGCAGCTAGAATTTCAAATCCGCCAGGATAGGCTGGGTTCATTAAACTCCCTTGCCCTTCAATAACAATAACATCTGGATCTTCATTTTTCCATGCACTTACCACAGCATGCTCAATTTCGCCAGATACAAAATCATTGATACAGCTATCCATAACCATGCTGTATTTAGCACCTTGCATCCATCCTGTTTGCCCTGTTCCGGTCATTTCAGCCTTTTTACCGGCATTACGAAACGCATGTACCAATATCCAAGCAGTGGTACGTTTACCCAAAGCTGAATCTGTACCAAGAACCGCTAATTTTAGGCAATTGACTTTTTCAATATCGCCTGTAAAAAAATGTAGTTGGTCACGATCCGGAGTCTTTCTAACATCTCTGATCTTCACATTCTTTTCTTTTGCCAATGCAACCAGTTCTGAGTCATTAGTTAGAAAATCATGCAGACCACTATCCACATTCCAACCTTGTTGCAATGCAGCCTTAATAGTCGATTTAGCCACTTTTGGCAATCTACCACCATCTGGTGCCAAACCAATTACTAAGTAACTTGGCAGATTATTACTTGCGGTCAAAGTAGCAATTGCAGCCTCTAAATCTCTAAAAACCGGAATTCCGTTAGGTCTACCATCCAAAACCTCACCAGCATCTCTACCAGCATATTTTTCGTCTAATACCCCAACTACCTCATAACGCTCGGTAAAACGAACCAAACCATGTGCTGTTTTACCATTAGGAGTATTAAATGCTCCCTCACAATATACCAGTGCTTTACCGTCAATAACTTTTTTCATCTATCTATTTAATTTTTTGCAGTGAGCACCGCCACAAAACGATCGGGCTCAAAATTCATTTTTTCATCTAATTCAAGAAGTCCGATCAAACCGGCTGTGGAAGCTGGTAAAATTCTAAATCCTTCCTTTTTATGTAAAAGAGAAGTCATCTCCTTTAATTTTTTGTCACTAATATTAAAAGCTTCACCTTCAGATTCTTGCAAAGCATATAATGCCTCTTCCCCATCAAAACTATGCCAGTTGATCAATGGCTCGTTATATTTAGTTTCTTTAATAGCAGCCGGATTCAAATCTTTACAATGATCCAATCCTTGAAGATATGATTCTACAATTGGGTTTTTATGAGATGAAGATGCCGCAATCATTTTAGGTATGCGAGATGTTTTCCCTCTTTTATACAAATTCACAAATCCTCTATAAATACCTGCAAATAAAGTTCCATTAGAAACAGGTACCGCACAATATTTGGGTGCATCGCCCAAATCTTCAAAAATTTCTTGTGCAATTTGTGCGTAAGCAGAAATTTGAAGCGGAGTGTTGGCTCCACCAGGGTTAGCATCATACCAACCATGTTCTGCCGCTAATTTTGAGCTTTCCGTAACTACATCTTCATAGCTACCAGGAATACGGATAATCTCTGCATTCAATGCTTCCATTTCCACTATGCGATCGGTATGGTAACTTTCTGGAATGTAAATTTTACAAGCAATACCCGCTAAATCTGATGCCAGTGCCATAGCAACCCCGTAATTACCACAAGTAGCCAAGCTTACTACGGTAAATTCCCTACGCAATGCATCATATAATTGTGCAAAAGCAATACGGTCTTTTTGAGTGCCTGTAGGGTTATCACCTTCATACTTTAGGTATAATTGGCGAACATTAAACTCACGTTCTAAGGTTTTAGCCCTGTGCAAACCTGTATCACCAACTTCTAAACTTATAATATCTTCAAAGCACTCTAAACGGTCAACTAAAGATTTATTAGAATCCTTAACCATATCGCTAAGTCTACGTGCCTCTGTAGACACTTTATTCTCAGCAGTTTTTACACCATCTTTAAGATTCATAAGTTTGCATATATTCCATTATTTAAGATACAGTTATTTAATTGAATGTCAATATAAATTTTTAACCCATTTACTCTTTAAAAAAAGGGACGCATAGGTACTATATAATCTATAATTATTTAAAAATTTAACACAAGAATTTAAGGTATACAGAGCAATACAGTGCAATTGCGGGATTTTTTAATTTTACAATAAATACAAAAATTAACATATGGCAAATCAGTCCATTACCTAATTTTGACTACATTTTTAAATATGCTAAAATCAATGAAATCATCTGTAGTCTTTTTTCTTTTTTCCTTTATGTTCTGTGTAACAATAAATGCACAAAATGAGCTACCAATTAAAATAGATAATTCTAAGATCAAACCTTTACAAAAATTGCTAGATAGCTCTTTGCAAACGAACTTAAGGGAAGAACTGGCATCGCACCCAGAATGGAACGATCTCATTATACAAAAGAAAATGGCGGTGGGTCTAGTTGATTTGAGCAACCCAGAACAAGTACGCTTTGCCCGTGTGAACGGAAACCATATGATGTATGCGGCAAGCCTGCCTAAAATAGCTATTCTCTTAGCTGCTATGGATGCTATTGAAAAAGGAGAAATTAAAGAAACAGCGGAGGTTAAAAAAGATATGCGCTTAATGATTAGCAAATCTGACAATGCCGCGTCTACTAGAATGATCGATCGTGTTGGTTATGAAAAGCTTGAAGCGGTTATGACCGACCCTAAATACGCTTTCTATGATGAACAAAAAGGAGGCGGACTCTGGGTTGGAAAGCGATATGGTAGTGGTGGCGACACCAATCGCGAACCATTAAAAAATTTGAGTCACGCTGCATCAGTTACGCAAGTATGCAGATACTATTATTTATTGGCGAACGGAAAATTGGTAAATCAAAAAAGGTCTAAGCAGATGTTAGATATTATGGAAGACCCAGAATTACACCATAAATTTGTAAACACCTTAGATAAAATTGCACCAAACGCTAGATTGTTCAGAAAATCGGGTTCATGGCGTACCTACCATTCCGATTCTATTTTGGTTTGGGGAGAAGACAACAATAGAAGGTATATTTTGGTTGCTTTAATAGATGATGCCAATGGCGAACAAATTATTAGAGATTTAGTGAAGCCAATTGAGAAAGTGTTAAAAAAGCCTGTACTTTAGGTCTTGGAACAGCAATTTCCATTTCTTGATGGTAGAAAGACTAATAAAAAAAATATTCGATGTTCGTGAAGGCGAGTTCAAAGTATCACTTTGGATGCTCGCCTACATTTTTTTGGTCATTGCCGTTCTACTCATTATTAAACCAACGGTAAATGCTCTATTTCTATCAGAATTAGGAATTGAACAATTGCCTTTTGCATTTTTATTGGTTGCCGTAACGGCAGTTACTACCTCTTATTTCTACTCTAAAGCAGTATCTAAATTTCCGCTTAAAAAAGTAATTGAGGTTACCATTACAAGCTCCATTATTATCTTAATAGGTTTAGGCATTTTATTATCATTAGATGTTGTTAGTGGTGTATTGCTCTATTTCTTTTACATCTGGGTGGCTATTTACGCAGTTTTATCAGCATCGCAATTTTGGGTGTTGGCGAATTTGGTTTTCAATATTAGAGAAGCAAAAAGATTGTTTGGTTTTATTGGTTCTGGTGCTATCATTGGTGGCATATTCGGTGGTTACCTTACCTCTATATTGGCTCCGCTTATTGGCAATGAAAATCTAATGTTCGTGGCAGCCCTACTCCTATTTTTCTGTATTCCATTATTACGTAGAATTTGGAATATTAGGGTTAAAAAAAATGGCAGTATCAAGAAGCATAAGTCGGCTTCGAATATTAGCGAGCCGCCGTTAAAACTCATACTGAAATCTAAACATCTTACCTACATAGCCAGTATTGTTGCAGTTAGCGTAGTTGTTGCCAAGCTGGTAGATTATCTATTTAGTGATTTTGCCTCTTCTGCAATTACAGATGCCGATGAGCTTACAGCCTTCTTCGCATTTTGGTTTTCAACATTCAACTTATTATCTCTTGTTATTCAGTTGTTCTTTACCCATAGAATTGTAGGTATTTGGGGTGTTGGTTTTTCACTTTTACTACTACCTATAGGTATTTTTGGTGGAAGCATTCTATTCTTGTTATTGCCAGAACTCTCTGCCGTAGTCGTTATTAAAGCGATGGACGGAATACTAAAACAATCTATCCATAAAAGTGCTTCGGAATTATTGACTTTACCCCTGCCCTTCGACTTAAAAAACAGGACTAAATCGTTTATAGATGTTGTTGTAGATAGTTTAGCTACTGGTATTGCCGGATGCCTTTTAATATTTGTTGTTCGTGGTCTAGATTTACCTTCATTTTACATTGGTATTCTTATTATAGCTCTAGTTTGCCTTTGGTTGTATTTTATTTACAAAGTGCGAATAGAATACTACAAAACCTTTAGAACCAATTTAGAAGTACTAACGGATTCTTTCAAGAAGACCAAGAAGATTACGAACACCAAAGTATCTGTTGTGTCTGGAATGCGTACCGTATTTAAAACGGGTACCGAAGAGCAAATACTTTTCATGTTAGATAAGCTCATGGAAATTAATGACAAACGCTTTGCTGATGATGTAGAGTTGTTATTGGAGCACCCTAGTAATAAAGTGAAACTATCAGCTATTCAGAACTTGTACTTTCTAAATTCAAAGAGCATGACCGCGGAGGTCTCCGAACTTTTAAAAATTGATGACCGAGAGTTGACCACCGCTACTTTGGCGTATGTTTTAAGTTTTGCTCACAAAGACAAATCTTTTGTATTCGATGCCTATTTAGAACACGCTAATGAACGCATTGCTATGGCGGCACTTTATTGTTTGGCTAGAGCTGCAAAAAATAACTACTCGTTAAAACAACGGTATTCTTTATTGGATCGTATTTCAAATGCAATTGCAAATATTGAACATCACGAACAAGATGTATCTTATATAGAGGCGATTATTGAAACACTCGGGGTGGCAAACCTACCTATTTTTTATAATAAGCTAATTGCTTTTTTAAAGCACGAAAATGATGCTGTTGTAATAACAGCTATAAAGGCAATTGGTACTGCAACAGACCCAACCTTAGCACAACATCTAATTCACTTTTTAGGTCATAAAAATTACAGACCTGCCGTGATGGAGGCATTTAAACTGTACGGTGTTCAGATTATACCTTTGCTTTCTAAAAATGTACAAGATAGATTGCAACCGCTATCAGTACTTCGGTTTATACCTGCTGCCATGCAAACCTTTCATTCTAAGGAGGCGGTTCATCATTTACTCAGCATACTAACAGATAATGACCTTACAATTCGTTTAGAAGTCGTTAGAGCTTTAAGTGCCATTCGAACAACACATCCACATTTAAAATTCAATCGCTACAAAGTAGTATCGGTAATTTTCGATGAGTGTAAACTACACCATCAAACTTTATCGGCTATGCATACACAAATCATTATATCTTATCGTAATAGAAATAAATCTAAAAAAGAAATAGGCGATGCAGAACGCGATGCAAGAACCAGTCTTTTAGAACTTTTGGAACGAAGATTAGATTCTGGTCTAGAACGGATTTTTAAACTATTGGGATTACGCTATCAACAAAATGATGTTGCCATTGCGTATGAGGGTTTAATTAGTCAGAAACAAGAAGCACAACACAATGCCATCGAATTTTTAGACAATCTTTTAACGGGAGAATTAAAGCGTAAACTGTTACCGATTATTGAAGAATCTGCCTTAGACATTTCGTCTGAAGAGGAGCTTCAAAAGATCAAACATAAAATACCTACGGAACTTGAATGTTTTAAACTTCTGTTACAAGGCAATGACCTTAAGATCAAACTTGCCATATTGTACCTTATCGCACAACAAAAAGAACCTCGCTACCTAAGTATGGTCGAAAATCTTCTTAATGATGCTGATCCAAAAATCAGGAGTTTTGCTTTAGAAGCACAACAAGCGATTACGACAGAAGCTTAAAAACAAAAACGAGACATTTTTAATGTCTCGTTTTTGTTCAACTATATAAGAAAATAGATTCTAGCTATTCTGCTCCAATTCCATAATAAGATTTGCAACTAAAGCTGTCCAACCTGTTTGGTGAGAAGCTCCAAGACCTTTACCCGAATCGCCATCAAAAAACTCATAAAAGAAATGCTCCTTTTTAAAGTGTTCATTTTTAGTAAACACATGGTTATCGTCTTCTGAGTGATATACAAACTTACCGTTTTCGTCAGGCTCAAATAACTTTATAAGTCGTTTTGAAATTTCATTTGCAATCTCGTTTAAGTTCATTTTTACACCAGAGCCTGTTGGAAACTCATAAATATACTCCTTACCATAATAAGAGAAGTATTTACGTAAAGACTGAATAATCATATAATTCAAAGGCAACCAAATAGGACCTCGCCAGTTAGAATTACCCCCAAACATGTTTGACTGACTTTCCCCAGATTCATACTGAATTTGGTGGTGACCGTTATGTTGAAATACATATGGATGCTCTTCATGATATTTTGAAAGTGAGCGAATACCATAATCAGATAAAAATTCTTTCTCATCCAATAAGCGAAACAATAGCTTTTCTAGCCTAAAGCCACGCATAATGGAGAACAAGTAATTTCCATCAGAATTAAATTCTTCGATATTAGAAATCAAAGAAGCTAGATCTGGTCTTGTACGCACAATTTCTGCCGCTCTAACTTTAAAGTGTTTTAGCTCATCAAACAAATCTTTATGAATGATCTCTACGGCGAACATTGGTATGATACCAACCAAGGATCTTACTTTTAATCGGTCTGTATTTCCGTTGGACATTTCTACAACATCATAATAGAAATTATCCTCGTCATCCCAAAGAGAAATATCTTTCTGCCCAATGTGATGCATTGCCCAAGCGATATTTAAGAAATGCCTAAAGAACTTGGCGACACTGTCTTCGTAGTTTGGATTAATTGTTGCCATCTCTAATGACATGCGTAACATGTTTAAGGTAAACATTGCCATCCAACTTGTGGCATCTGCCTGCTGCATACGGGTTATTCCTTCTGGCATGTGGTTACGATCAAAAACACCAATATTATCAAGACCTAAGAATCCGCCTTCAAAAAGGTTTGTTCCACTCTTATCTTTTTGGTTGACCCACCAGGTAAAGTTTACCAGTAATTTCTGATATGCCTTTTCTAAAAACTTAAAATCGCCTTTACCATTTCTTTTCTTATCCTTCTCATATACCGTCCATACGGCCCATGAATGAACTGGAGGGTTTACGTCACTAAAATTCCATTCGTAAGCAGGTATTTGTCCGTTAGGGTGCATATAGCTTTCCCTTAATACCAGCAACAACTGCTCTTTGGCAAAATAAGGATCAATCTCAACAAACGATGCCATATGAAAAGCAAGATCCCAAGCAGCATACCACGGATACTCCCACTTATCAGGCATTGAAATTACGTGACGATTGGTCAAATGTTCCCAATGCTTATTCCGAGAATCGGTTCTATATGGTTTGGCTTCTCCTGGACCGCCAAATAGCCATTTATAAACATCATAATAATAGAACTGCTTTGTCCAGAGTAAACCAGAGAATGCTTTTCTTGCAATCTCTTGTTGTTGAACCGGAAGCTCTTTCTTTAAAATATCTCCATAAAATTCTTCACATTCTTGAATTCTCTTTTCAAAGATGGAATCATAGTTGCCCCAAGGGTCTTTAAGTTTCTTTTTACTAAGACGAACTTTAATTGTTTTTTCCTCTCCAGATTTTAAACGAAGCTTATGCCAAACGGCAAATTTCGATCCTTTTTTATCTGGGTTTACCGTAGCCTCTCCATTAACAACGTGGTCATTTATACCATCTTTTACATATTCTACCTCATTTGGCACATTGTAAATACGTTGGTTATTGGTTTCGTTTTCACAAAATAATTGCTCTCCTTTTTCATGATAAAAATAGTATCGTCCATTACGTGTACTACGAGACTGTACTGAATTATCTGAAATAGATTTCATTTCAGGCCTTTCGAATCTTTGGTTATGTTTCCAAAAATTACGAAACCATAAATGTGGAAGAACATGAATATTAGCTGCTCTTGGGCCTCTATTAATTACGGTAACTTTCATTAAAATATCACCAACATCTTCTTTGGCATATTCTATAAAACAATCGAAATAGGTGTTATTATCAAAAACTTTAGTATCTAAAATCTCAAATTCTGATTGCTCTCTATTTCTATTTTTATTCTTTCGAACTAGTTCTGTGTAAGGAAACTTTTTGTGTGGATACTTGTATAAGTATTTAGCATATGAATGCGTGGGTGTAGATACTTGATGAAAGTAAAGTTCTTTTACATCTTCACCATGGTTACCCTCATCATTGGTTAAACCGAACAAACGCTCTTTTAAAATGGAATCTTTCCCATTCCAGAAAGCAGGTGCTAGACATAGAATTTCTCTAGAATCGCAGAATCCGCCAATACCTTCTTCTCCCCATCTATAGGCATTACTACGTGCTTTATCATGACCAACAAAACTCCAGGCATGACCTTCTGGACTATAATCTTCCCTTACCGTTCCCCATTGACGCTCAGCTAAATAAGGACCCCATCTTTTCCAATTTTTATAATTATCCTCAACGGCTAATCTTTCTTCCTCTGCATTTTTATGGACCATAAAGTCTTTTTCAATTTTAACTATCTTTCATCAACTTCAACTACTAATTAGTAACTTGAAATATTGAATAATTTTTATTTACTACTTCAATAAGTTGTTAAAAGTAATACTTGTTATAATAATTGATTGATTAACGTATGTATCAACTGATTAGTATTACTTAATCATTACAATTAGGATAAATATGTTGTTAACTTATTAAAATTAACTCAGTTATACTATTAACCTCGTAACCAGTAAAACCATAACATCTGTGAATTCTATAACACCTTGTTTGAAATATTCAAAAAAAATAAATTTTATACTAATATTAATAACAATAATTCCTTTTAATAAGTGAACTAAATACGCCATGGAGGATTAATTCTATTTTTACCACCATAAAACAAGATAAGCTGGTTACCGTCCATGTCTTTTAATCTAGCTTCTCTCCACAACCAACTTTCATTGGTAGGTTCTTGGTCAAAAACAATTCCTTTTTCTTTAAGAAGTTCTACTTGTTCATCTAGATTTTCACATTCAAAATAAACATAGACTCCTTCACCTATCGGTAAAGTAGTTGTTTGGTGAATGGAAAAAGTTGAATTTCCATGCGGACACTCAAATCTTGCGTAATTTGGTAGGGCTTTCACAATCAATTTTAGACCTAATGCCTCATAAAAAGGAATTGATTTTGTCAAATCTAAAGAAGGTACCGTTATTTGGTTTAAATTCATTTTATTGATTTAGTTTTTAAAACTATTTCCTTTTATTAAAAACAATCACCTAAGTAGTCTTTAAAATTTATAAGATTCTGAATTTAAAATTAATTATATAATTTATAGCTGTTAGTATTCAATTAAATCAAAAAACATCTTGGATTTTCATCCTAGATGTCTTTTAAATTATCATTTTAAAAATTTAGTTTTTATATCACATGAGATAATTTCGCTCGCATTCTATTTGCAGATTGTACTAAGTTTTTAAGAGCTGTTTTAGTTTCAGGCCAATCCCTAGTTTTTAATCCACAATCAGGATTCACCCAAACATTTCCGAACGGCAAAAGATTTGATGCCTTATCCAATAAATGTTCCATTTCTTCTTGCGAAGGTATTCTTGGCGAATGTATATCATAAACACCCGGACCTATTTCATTTGGGTATTTAAAATCTACGAAAGCCTTTAAAAGTTCCATTTCAGACCGAGATGTTTCTATGGTAATAACATCTGCATCCATTTTTGCAATACTTTCTATTATATCATTAAATTCTGCGTAGCACATATGGGTATGTATTTGAGTATGGTCACTTACTCCACTTGCCGAGATTTTAAACGCATTTACCGCCCAATCTAAATAAGCTTTCCAGTCTTCTTTTCTCAAGGGCAAACCTTCTCTAAGTGCTGGCTCATCGATTTGTATAATTTTCAAACCGGCTTTCTCTAGATCATTTACCTCATCGCGTATAGCCAATGCAATTTGATTACACGTTACAGACCTTGGTTGGTCATTTCTTACAAAAGACCATTGTAATATGGTCACTGGTCCGGTTAGCATTCCTTTCACATATTTATGGGTAATAGACTGTGCGTAAGAAGACCATTTTACGGTCATTGGTGTGGGTCTAGATACGTCTCCATAAATTATTGGTGGTTTTACACATCTGGTACCATAACTCTGTACCCAGCCAAATTTAGTAAACAAAAAGCCCTCTAATTGCTCCCCGAAATACTCTACCATATCATTTCGTTCAAATTCACCATGAACCAAAACATCTAAATCTACATCTTCTTGAAAACGAATTGTTTCTTCTGTTTCCTTTTTTATAAATGCATCATAATCTTCTTGCGACAGTTCTCCTTTTTTAAATTTAGAACGTGTTTGCCTTACCTCTTTCGTCTGTGGAAAAGATCCTATGGTGGTTGTAGGGAATACAGGAAGTTTTAATTCTTTTCGTTGTTGTGCCTGGCGGATTGAAAACAGAGAATCTCTTTCGCTATCTGTACCTTTTAAGCTATCAAGTCGCTGCTGTACATTTTGATCATGAATTAGTGATGAAACTTTTCTACTTTGATTTGCCTCTTGGTTCTTTTCAAATAATGCATTAACACGTACATCTTCTTCCTGAAAGCTCTTTTCTTTTAGAACAACAATCTCTTGTAATTTCTGCTTTGCAAAAGCTAGCCATTGCTTTACTTCGCTATTTATATTTTCGTTATTTTCTTCTAGTTCTAAATTGTAAGGCACATGAAGTAATGAACACGAAGTACCGATCCAAACTTGGTTTTCTCCTAATTCATTCTTGGCTCTTTCTATTAATTTTAACGACTTTTTAAAATCATTTATCCAAATATTTCTGCCATCTACAATCCCTAAAGACAGTACTTTATCACCTAATAATTTAGTTTCTAAAATATCTTCTAATTGTAATGAGCAACGAACCACATCTATATGAAGCACATGAACAGGTAATTTTAATGCTAGCTCTAAATTCTTTCCATAACAATCAAAATAATTTGCTAGGATAAACTTTAGATTTACACCAATTTTTGAGAAATAATTGTAAGCCTTTACTATAGCAGCTTGTTCCTGTTCTGTAAGATCAGTCGATAAAATGGGCTCATCAATTTGAAGGTAATCGACACCTTCTTGGTCAATTTCTAATACCAATTCTTTATAAACTGGTAATAGCTTGTTTAACAAATTCAACCTATTAAAGCCTTCTTCCTTTTCCTTTCCCAAAAGCAAAAATGTAATGGGTCCTATAATAACAGGTTTAGTTGTAATACCTAGTGCTTTAGCCTCTTTAATTTCACTAATTATTTTATTTGAATTTAATTTAAAATACTGGTTTTTAATAAATTCAGGCACAATGTAATGATAGTTAGTATCGAACCATTTTGTCATTTCCATGGCGGTGACATCTACACTATTAGCTTGATGACCCCTTGCCATTGCAAAATACTGCTGTAATCCCAATAAATCTTTGAACCTTTGAGGAATACAGCCCAGGGTAATGCACATATCTAAAACTTGATCATATAATGAAAAGTCATTTGAGGAAATTAAATCTATATCATAGTTCTGTTGTGTCTTCCAAGCTTTAGTTCTTAATTCACTAGTAACCTTAACCAACACGTCCTCAGAAATATCATTTTTCCAGTATTTTTCTATCGCCCTTTTGAGCTCCCTTTTTTCTCCTATTCTAGGATAACCTAATACAATTGTTTTCATTTGATAAAGTTTAAATTTCCATCAAAATTATTTATAATGATTAAATTATCTACTCTTTGATAATAAGTAAGAAAATATAACTAATTTTATGCATTAATATAATTAATACACCTTTTATTAGGTGTATTTTGAATCATTAAAAGAAAAACTATCTATGATTAATTTAGATTCAACCGACTGGAAATTATTAGAGATACTACAGGAGGACGGAAAACTTACAACTAAAGAGATTGCACAAAACGTAAATTTATCTCCAACACCAGTTTATGAACGAATAAAACGTTTAGAGAAAAATGGCATCATTAAAAAATATGTTGCTATTGTAGAAGCTGAAAAAATTGGTAAGACCCTCACTGTTTTTTGTAATATAACATTGAAAGAGCATACCAAAGAAATTGGGAATAAATTCGTTAAAGATATTATCTCTTTAAAGGAGGTAACGGAATGTTATAATATATCTGGCGATTATGATTTTTTACTTAAAATCATAATTAAAGATATGAAGCACTACCAATCTTTCGTCATCAATGATCTTGGTGCCATACAGAACATAGGCAGTGCTCATAGTACTTTTGTTATTGGCACCATAAAACATTCATACGCAGTTCCTCTTTAATATATTCGGCAGACTAAGTCATTGCTATATAACTTAAAAAAAATCTATAAAAAATTTTATATCGTTGTATAGTTTGGCTTATCACTATTAAGTATAGCATATTCAAAACTATCTGACCAACCTGTTTTTAATGGTAGTATTTGTCTTTTTCTACCTTCTTTGGTCATACCTACTTTTTCCATCACTTTTGCTGAGCCAACATTTTCTACCGCACAACCAGCTTCTATACGGTGTAAATTAAGCGTATTAAATCCAAAATTCAATACTGCTTTTAAAGATTCTGTTGCATACCCTTTATTCCAAAAATTGAGATGTAGCTTATACCAAACTTCTGCTCTACTGTATTTTTTATCGCCAAGTCTAAGTCCAAATAGACCCATAAATTCATCTGTTTCTTTAAGTACAATAGCGAAAGTATAATTTGTTATTTCTGATAATTTGTTTGCCGCAACCCAGGGAATTATAACCCGCTTAGTCTCTTCTAAATTCTTAGGAATACCTAGCGTATTATACTTATCTGTTTCAGGTAAAATATGAAGCGTATGAATAGCTTCTAAATCAGTTATTTCAATTAATCTTAATTTTAATCTTTCCGTTATAATTTTTGGTTGATCCATTTCTATAGTTGTACTTATAAAGTCTTAAAAGTAACTTTTTATAAATGAACCATTTAATCATGGTAATAACTACCACAATCAAATACGCCATTAAATTTTATTAACTAGTAGAGTATGAAGTTTATACAGATATGAAGTACAATATAAATGAGCTAATGAAACTACATTTTAATATTAGTAGTGGAAGTATTAATTACTTGGTAGATATATAACAAATGTTGAACCTTCATCTTTTTTACCAATTGCATGTATATAACCATTATGCTTCTCTACAATTTTTTTACATATAGAGAGTCCAATACCTGTTCCAGAGTACTCGGTTTTTGTATGTAATCTTTGAAAAACTTCAAAAATATTACTTGCAAATTCGGGATCAAATCCAATACCGTTATCGGTAAATGAAAGTTTGTAATAGTATTCAGAATTTTTAGCGAAATTCTCTGGTATTTCAATATTTCGTAATCGAACTGAAGTAATGTCAATAATTGGGGATGTATTGGTTTTTCTATATTTTATAGAATTACTGATAAGGTTGGTACACAACTGCTCTATCTTAAATGGAATACCATTAATTACCGGCAATTTATCATACGAAATAATAGTACCCGTATCCTTTATTAACTGTGATAGTTCATCTTCAACTTTAGTAATAACATCATCTAAAGCAATATTCTCAAATTTTGAATTGATCTTATCTATCCTCGAATAAGATAGCAGATTTTGAATCAATTCTCGCATTCTAAATGTTGCAGATTTAATTTTAGAAAAATACCCATGAACCTCATCCGGTATTCCTTTATTACCTGTATCCTCTATTCGAGATATAAACATTTGAATCTTTCTTAACGGCTCTTGCAAATCATGACTTGCCACTCTATTAAAAGATTCTAGTTCCTCATTACTAATTTTCAATTTTTCAAAACTATCAATTAGCTGTCTATCTTTTTCTACACGACTGGTAATATCTTGTACTATACCAACAGATACAGGTCTATCATCAATCTCTATACGCCTGCCTTTTAAATCCAGATACCTAACACCTTTATTTTTGGTCTGAACTCTATAGGTAAATACAGTAGACACGCCATTTTCTTCTTTATTACAACTTAGTGCCTCAAATATTGAAATATCCTCTGGATGGATGAATTCTTTATAGCTGTTAAAAGTAACCTCAAAATGATCGGGTTCAACTCCAAGAATTCTATAAAAGTTATCTGATACGGTTGCGCTACCATTATCTAAATACCAAATAAAACTTCCTACACCCGCAACATTTTCCGCCTCCTTAAATATGGTGTTTTGTAGGCTTAATTCTTCATTTAGTTTTTGTAATATTTTTTCACCTTCCTTAACCTTTGTAGTATCCCATGCGGTATTGGTAATACCATTTGCAGATTTTACTACTGTATTCTGTATATATTTATTTTGTCCTTCAAACCTATAAACACTTTCATGCTCTTGAGACGCGCCACTTAAATAACATTCTTTCATCAAATCAAAAAGTCCGTTTTCTTTTACCATTGGGTACATTTCTAAAAGAGATTTCCCAATAATATCATCCTGCTCTGCACCTGTCACCTTTTCAATTGCGTTAGAAGTATATCGAAATTGAAAATCGGTTATCCCTCCATCTGCATCTAATAGTGGCTCAAAATGGCTAATGACATTATTTGAACTTTTATAAACACCTTTTAAAAATTCTTCTGTTTCCTGTAATTTTTTGTTTTGATTATAAACCTGACTGTTGACATCTTGAATTTCTCCTTTCTGTTTATAAATGCTAATAAAGCCAATTATAAATATGCCTAATGCAGTTAATGCTACCAGTAATGAAGACATTGGGGTTAAAAATGATTGTGAGGTATATTCTTCTTTACGCTCAACCATTAAATAATTTTCCTCAGCTAGCATTCTTTCTTTTATAACCTGAGATTCTGCTACAATTTTTGAAATACGGTCAACATGCTTATAGCCAATACTAGAAAAATCAATTGCAGCGGTATCTTTTACAGAGACCGTATCTAATAGACTACTGCTATCTATTTCAATAATGATTTTATCTCGCAATTGCTGTAATGCCTTAACCTTTTCTTGTTGGGCTTCATTGTCTGCAGTAAGTAATTTTAATCTTTCTAGAGACTGACCTAATTCTGTTACCACTATAGAAGAGAGATTACTTTCGTCTTTCTCAAAATATTTTTTAAACTGAATAGATTCCACCTCTAAAAATTTAGCGGATAATTCTACAATAGCTCGTTGCACTTCAAGTGTGTGAGAAACCAAGCCGCCAGTTTTATGCAGTCTTTTCACCTGTTGATATCCCACGGCTACGGTATAAAGAAGCAAACCTACGGCCATTATCAATAAAACAATATATGTTTTAGTGGAAGCAATTAAAGCCTTTAACTTCGTTATTGTAGAACTCATAAATATGTTTGACATTTAAAATATGGAGTAAAATAAGGTGTTATTAACTACATATATTTCAACAAATGAATATACCTCATTTTAAGACCATGGCATCAAAATCCATTAACAAATATTATGGGATTTTTAACTGTAAAAAAATAATGAGATAGACATACGCTATATCCTTAAAGCAACATAATGATATGTTATACACATAATATAATTGTTAAGGTCGGGTAAAAAACATGGAAAATCTAAAACAGAAAACAGCAAATGTTTTGTGGTTAACCCACTCTGCACTTGCTGTTTTCTAAAAGATGATATGCTTTTTGAGCATATCAATAAAGGGGTTGTTATTCTCCTAATTCTGTAATCTTTTTCTCGTATAATTTTTTACTTTCTACAACGGCAACATTCAACTCTTGCATAATGCCATCTACACGACCTTCTATACTTTTCATTTGATCATTAATATTATCAAAAGAATTTAGTGCAGCAGCTACTTCTAGGGCTTTTACTACCTCAACGGCATCGCCATGTAAAAGTTTCAACTTATCAATAGCTTTTGAAGTATTAGCCAAAGTGCCATTATACTTTGTACGCGCTTTTTCTATGGCACCTAAAAGTGTTTTTTTACTCTTTTCATCACTTAGGCTATTGGTCTGAGTTTCCATAGCTGTGAATAAGTTAGAAGCTTTCTCCTTTAAATCTTCGTATTCTTTGTTCAAATTCTGAACGCGGCGATCTACCTTCTCCCAATCACCATATACTTTGGCAAATTCTTTATCTTCATTTTTGGTGTCTTCTAAAGCACTTTTTAATGCATTTAAAGATTCTAAGCCTTTGTTAACGTTTTTATTGGCAGTTTCTTTCTTGCTTTCAAAATCGTTCACTTGAGACTTAAATTTATCTTTTAAACGAATAAGGTCTTCAGGGCTTTTATCTTTCCAACAAGAAGTTAATAAAAGGAAAGTAAGCGCAACAAATAGTGTTTTTTTAAACATGTAATATCATCTTTAGTTAATGGTACGGCAAAGATACATAATCTACCTACTATCCAATTCTGCACCTTTTTAATAAAGAAAAGGCACCACTCATAAGCTATGTGTGGTGCCAATAATATGGTAATATATATTTATACTCTTAAGTATAAGCAACAAGAATGTCTGCTACCCGTTGTAAATTAGATTCTGAAATTTCTGTCTCTGTTGATAACGGAAATGGCTGTTTACCCGGTCTACTAATAAATGCTGCGCGCCAGCCAGCCCATAAGGCTCCGGCTACATCCCAACCGTGTGCTGCTATAAGCATACATTCGTCTAGTTCAACTCCCATTTTTTTAGCACCCCAAACATAGGTATCTGTAAATGGTTTAAATTTTCCTGTAGGTTCAACGCTTAGCATCTCATCGAAATACTCCGTTAATCCTGCACTTTTAAATTGCTTGGTTAAACCTTCTTTAGATGAGTTAGTGAATGCCACTAGTTTATAACCTGCTTTCTTCAATTGCAACAATGCCTCCTTTACTTCAGTATGTGGTGGCAAGTTGCCCATAGCTTCGGCAATAGTTTTACGAGCTTCGCTTTCTGTAATAACTATATCATTATTTGCAGCTACCATTTGTAATGCAGCAGCTCCTATATGTCCAAATGGTTTATATTGTCCGCCTGCAGACACCACTAATGAGTACTGTAACATTGTTGTAAACCAAAGCGGGAGTAAATCTTCTCTACCGCCCAACACTTGACCTACTTCTTTTTTCATGATCGTAAGATCAAGAAGCGTTTCATTAACATCAAAGAATAGGACTTTTGGACGAATATTTTTAGAAATTTTATCTTCTCTAGTTTCGATCATAGCAATATTCTTTTTTTATAAGTTTTCTATATTCTTTTACTAAAGATATAAGAAACAACCAATGAAACCAAAGCAATAGCAGCAGCCATCTGCTCCCCATCACTTACCATAATATGAGCGAAAAATGCTAATGTTACCGCAAAGAAAAATGCAGCATACGCCCACTCTTTTAAAATGTGAAATTTAGGGTTCCAAATAGCAAATAAACCAACCAATTTTGCCGTAGCATATGGGTAAATTAAATACGTAGGATAGCCCAATTTTACGAAAGCACCTTTTATAAATTCGTGATTAAAAAAGTACATGCCTACGGAAAATAATATCACCAAACTAAAAATACCAGTTGCTATGTAATAAATGATTCTATCTCTTTTCATGGTTAACAGTATTGGTGGTCAAATATTAATTTATTTCAGCTTATGTAATGCCTCTACGATATCCGTCACTTCTGCTCTTTCTGTGTAATCAGCATCTAAAAAAGCATATTGAATAACAGCATCAGTATCGATTACATAAGTCGCAGCCAAAGGCAGTTCATTATTATGATCACCATTTACTTCACTTAACCCAAATCCTGCCTCATAAATAGTAGCAACCTCATCGGTTAATGTATAAACTACACCAAATTCTTTTCCCACTACATTACCAACATCACTTAAAACAGAAAATTCTAACTTATTCTTCTCTGAAGTAGATAAAGAATTATCTGGCAATTCTGGTGTAATGGCAATTAATGTAGCGCCTGCTTCTTTAATTTCAGGAAGTTTTTCTTGTAAATAGTGCAGTGTAATGTTACAATAAGGACACCAACCACCTCTGTACCATGTTAAGATAACTGGACCGTTTTTTAATTCATCGTATAACAAAACAGATGTACCCAATGCATTTTTTAAAGTAAAATTAGGCGCTTTATTTCCTATATTCAATGCATTTTCAAGCACCCCAGATGCTGCAACACTTTTAATACCATCAGCATAAATTTTCCTTTTCTCTTCCGTAAATTTCGACGCTCCTTGACGTTTTACCTCTAACAATGCATCTAGTTCACCTTTGTTTTTATCTGCTTTATTCATCACCTGCATTTTTAATTTTCTATTCAGCAATCAATTCTGAAAGTACTTGTTTAAAACTAGCTACGGGTTGGGCACCTGTTATTGCACTTTTCATGTTAAATACAATAGTTGGTACGGAGTTTACACCCATATTTTTCCATTGTCCCTGTTTATTCCTTACTTCATAACGGGCTTCTTCATTATCTAATTTCGATAAAGCTTCCTCTGCATTTAAACCCACTTCTGATAACGCTTGTTTTAAGACCTCTCTATCAGACACATCTTTTCTTTCTCCAAAAAATGAAGTCATTAAGCGCAATTTTAGTTCCGTTTGTTTCCCAAAATCTTTTGCATACTCCAATAACACATGAGCATCAAATGTGTTTGACATACGCATGTCATCAAAATAATCGAATTTAAAACCAAGCTCCTCTCCTATCTCGGTCATGTTCTGTTGCGACTCATTTTGTTGTTCTATGGTAGAACCATATTTTTCAGTAATATGTTCTGTAATATTCTGACCTTCTGGTGGCATACCCGGATTCAATTCAAAAGGTTGCCATTCAATCTCTACCTGATCTTGAATACCTAGTTCGTCAATTGCTTTTTCTAATCTCTTGTAGCCAATTGCACACCATGGGCATACAACATCAGATACAATATCTATTTTTAATTTTTTACTCATAATTACATTCTTTATGGTCTATATTTTTTATCCCTGCTAAAATTTCACCAGTACTATGTACTAATAACATTAGAATTTAAATAGCTTTCTTCTCGCTTTTGATCTTCAATATTTTTTTCTTCGGATGTCATATTCAGAACCATAGAGTTCACGATTCTACTTTCACTAAAATCCTGCTCCACTATAACCGCTTTATGATATACGCCTAACGTTTCTGCCGAAAGCATAGGGCTGCTGTTATTCATGATTACAATGTGATACGCTTCTTTATCAAATGACTTCAATTTCGTTGTAAATGGCGCTAATATTGATTTGACATCCTTAAACACCGGAGTGAAATTTGTTAAAAAGTCTTTATCATTTTCTTTTGCAAACTCATGATAATCTGCAATATGAAGTTCACTCTCTATAACACTGGGCTCGTAACCTAGCAAAAGGAAAGATTGATGTGCTGCGTTATCCACATGAAAAGGGGTATTTACCTGCTGATCAAAACGAACCAACCAATGGTAACTTAGTTTTTTACCAAAGTAGGTTTCGCTTAATTTTGACAGTTCCTTTTTAAGTGATGTCATTATAGTTCTAAACTCTAATGGACTTCTATTCTTACCTAAATTAAAATGTTTAAAACCAGGCTTATCAGAATCTGTTCTAAAAACTGCATGGAAACACTGTTGCGCTAATTTTTCAATAGATACATCTGTATTTTCCATATGTAATCTTTCAACTAATTATTAAAAACTTATACCAACTGCTAGCAATTTATTGTTTGAATCAATAAAGACTTTAGAAAGATACCAAGTCACTAATTTGAATTTCTCCTTGCACGTTACTGTAATTCTTAACGTCGTCAGCGAATGTTGCTGCATGCGGACCAAAAGCAGCTTGAAACGAAGCAACATCATCAAATTTTAAATGAGCAATTGCAACATAAGGCGCAGCCTCACCAGGTGCTCTACCACCAACTCCTAAATCTAATTCTAATCCTTTTAATGCACTACCTACCAATTTAGATACCATTGGCAAATGTAAGTTTTTGTAATAATCAGCATTGAACTTTACGCCTTCGCTGTTCGGGTACATTACAGATACTTTTATCATCGTAAATATTTTTATAATTAATATGATAACAGAAACTCCAAAAAATAATGGAGCTTCTGTGTCTAATTTGAATTTAAATTTCTGCTAGAATTTGACGTATCATTTGATTGGTGAATCCCCATTCATTATCATACCACGTCATCACTTTCAATAAATCGCCATCCACTACTCTAGTCATACCTAAATCAACAGTTGATGCATGCGGATTCTTTACAATATCAGAAGATACCAAAGGCTCATCTGTAGTGTCCAAAATATTTTTATATCTATCAGTTGCTGCTTCTTCTTCAAAGATAGCATTCACCTCTTCAATAGTTACATCGCGTTCCATAACAAAAGTTAAATCTGACATAGATCCTACCGGAATTGGCACACGTAACGCAACACCATCAAACTTACCTGCTAATTCTGGTAATGCCTTTGTAGTTGCAATTGCCGCACCTGTTGACGTAGGTACAATATTTGCCGCACCTGCACGACCCATTCTCAAGTTCTTTTGAGAAGGCGCATCAACAATACCCTGAGATGCCGTATATGCATGCACCGTAGTCATAATGGCTTTTTTGATACCAATTCTACGACCCAATACTTCTACAACCGGGCTAATATTATTCGTAGTACAACTAGCACAAGAGAATATGTTAGTCTCACCAGCTTCGGTATTTACACCATGTACTACCGTTGGTATGTCTTCACTTTTAGTAGGTGCAGATATAATTACAGATTTAGCACCTGCTTTAATGTGTTTTCTAGCATCTTCACTCTTAGTAAAGAAACCGGTACTTTCAATAACGACATCAATTTTGTATTCTGCCCAAGGCAAATCCACAGGATTACGTTGCGAGTTGTATTGAATTTTTTTACCATCTATGATAAGGTTGTTTTCATCATGTGAAACTTCCTTTTCATAAATACCATAGACTGAATCATACTTTAATAAATAAGCAATATTCTCTATAGATACGATATCGTTTACTGCTACTAATTCTAATTCTGGAGTATCCAAAATTACTTTTAAAGAAGCGCGACCAATACGCCCCATTCCGTTTATTGCTATTTTTTTCATTTTGATGTATTTAGTTTATTAAAATTAAATAACCTTCTGCCTTAAAGACAGAAGGCTACAATTAATCACTCAATCAACATATGGTTTCGGGGAAAACTGAAACCTCAATTATTTAGACCATGCAAACTTTTCAAAAGGTGCATCGACAGGTGTATGCGCAATATGATTTGTATAGTTACTAATTACCTTTTGAGATAATCCTAAAATAATTTCCAACACTTGTTGTTCTCCATAACCTGCAGCGTAAAAAGTATCTAAATCTTCTTGAGTCACATTACCACGGTTACGAACTATAGTTAAAGTCATAGTTCTTAGTGCTTCTAATTTTGCGTCTGCTAACGGAGTTTCGTTACGTAATGCTTCTGTAATAGCATCATCAACCTTCATCATTTTAGCAATACCTGTATGTGCCGGCACACAATAATGACATGCGTGTTCAACATTGATTGTTTGCCATACTACCGTTAACTCATCATTATTGAATGAAGTTTCAGTAAATAACTGATGTAATGTTTGGTATGCTTCTAAAATTTTTGGAGAAGATGCCAATACACCATGCAAACCAGGAATCATACCAAATGATTTTTGAGAGTTCTCTAATAATGCTTTGCTACCTTCTGGTGCAGATTCTATGTCGTGTACTTTTAAAGTTGTCATAATCTTATTATTTCTATTAATTATTATATTTATGTTAAATCTAAGCAACTGCTTAGTTATTGTTCAAAAAAAATGCTACAAGTGTAAAAATGTAATCCTAATGATGCCTTTTAACTGTTCCTCTTTAAATACTTTTGATGAAATTGACAGACCTAAAAGAGCGTTCATTAAATAGTCAGCTTGTGCTTCTATTTCTTTTACATCCCTTAAGTCGTCTTGTTTTAGGTTCCTTACAAAAAGTTCTCTAATATTTGAAGAAAAACGTTTCAAAGCCGCCATAATAACCGGACTCGAATCTTCTTTAATTTCGTTTACCGTATTGGTAACCAAACATCCTTTGAAAATTGCACCTTCTCTAGAAAAATCTAGAAAATCAAAAAAATAATCTTTTATACCTTCTAACCCATTATTAGATTTTTCTAAGGTATTGGTGATGGCTTTAATTTGAGTATTATAAAGTTTAATACTTTCTAAGAATACACCTTCTTTATTTTTAAAACTGGCATAAATTGAGAACTGGTTAATACCCATTTCTTTCTCCAACATACGAACCGATGTGCTTTCATAGCCATTACGCCAGAACAAGCGCATGGCCTTATCTATGACTTCAGTTTCGTTATATTGTTTTTTACGTGCCATTAGTTTTAAATACCACACAAAACTAAGCAAGTGCTTTGAAATAAAAAAACTTTTAACTTTTTCTTAAAAGAATATTACAACTTAATTGAAATCTTCATAGGATAATGCAATATCTACCGTAGTAATTGTTTTAGAATTAGTGGCTAAAATAGTTTTCGCAGCATATCTAAGGGGACTACTATCTTCAATATGAAAACTAATTGAACTTGGTTGATTTTTATCTAACCACACCGCTCTTTCTGTAGCAATTTTCAATGATGAATGCTTTTCAATGTTACCACCGGAAAATTGTGTAAAAATCAAAATGGATTCCTCAAAAACATCCGTAGTTGTAATTTTTAAATTTACCGGATAAAGCTGTAATGCACCAAGGTTTAGTTCTTCTGTAGCTCCTATATTCTCATCCTTTACTACCTCCCTTATACTAGTAAAAGATATATCCTCTTTTAAAGAAATATGTAAATCATAAATCGTTCCCTTACCAGAGGTCTCAAAAGTAATTTTATAATTACCCTCACTATCTGTAATAGTAGAATCTAAATACCCCTTAAAATTATGTCTCGTACTTGAAAAGGTACCTTGTCGAATACTTTCACCAATTTTTATTTTAATATTCTTAATTGGTATTTCATTTATAGTATCGTAAACTCGACCAAAAACTGTCGTCTCAATACCTGCTTCAAGAGGTTCCTCCTCGCAACTACATAGTACAGACAAAAAAACAAGCAATAATAATAGTTTTTTCACGCAGTAAATTATTTAATTAAATTCTACCCCTTTCTAATAATTTTATCAATATTTCCAGCCAAATACATGTGGTCACTAGCGGAGTTTTTGCGAAGTACATTCGTCATTAATACAACCATATACCTGCAATTATCTGGATGCTCAACAATGATAACAGAGTTCATAAAATTGGTGACATTACCCATATATTTACCACAAGCTTCACCTTTACTTCTATCACACTTATAAAGTGAACCAGATTTAAAATATACGGCTGCTTCTTTTAAGGCAGGTGATTGTGCATAGCGAATTCTACGATCTGTCATATACATCAATCGTTTCATTTCTAAACTAGAAGCCTCATCTACAACTTTACCCTGCTCTAACTGAACCAAAAATTTCATTAACCCTTGTGGCGACCCAATACTACCACCTTTATCACCAACATAAGTATTTGCACCTCTAGTGAAGAAACTACCCAAACGCCATTCATCGCTTGTAATTCCTAAATCTCGCAATGGTAAATTCACTACATCATTACTTAAATCTGTCAACTCCTTTTTTGGGGTTTCTTTAAAATAAGCATCCGTTTCTTCTTGAGTTAAGTCAGGATATTTTTCACCAAAAGCTGCCATTAACAAAACTTCTCGCCACACTATACTTGCTGCACCATTATTACTTACAGATAACATATGATCAGCCCATTCATATAATGAGAAAACATCGCTAGCAATCACCTGTCGTTTTACCAACGTATTCTTTTCAATATTATAGATAGGAATAGTGTGCTCATCGGTTAAGCCCCATACTCCTGCTCTCACAGATTTGTTCTTTAACAGCTCCGTTCTTTTTTCAAATGAATCCGGATAAATCTTTTCTAACTGGGTGAACAAGCCTAATAACACCGCTAATTTACCAACACTACCTGGCTGATAGCCTGCCGTTTCATTTCGTTCGGCATAACGAACATTCTCAGGGTCAGAAATATCCAAGACAGTTAGCGAATAGCTTTTATCCAATCCGCGGAAAAGTGCACTTATCTCTTTCTGAAAATCTTCGTTCACCTGCATTAAACCCATTGCACTATCACTCATTCTTGAGAGTAGGTTCAATTGAATATCGCTGTACGATTTTAAAGCCCCAGCCGGTAATAACGTTGCATCTTTAAGCTCGCCGCTTTTAATTAATTCTAACCTCTTTAAACGTTTTATGCCTGTACGCTCGTAACCGTCAATTGGATAATACGTATATGTCGTGAATGCCGATGCACTCAGCACTACTATCGCTAATAATATTATTTTCTTCATTATAATTTTGAGCTTAAAGAGATTTCTTTCTCTGTATTAATTTTCGGTGTAATAGATTCTAAATACCCAGAACTCAACGCTTTTTTATTCTCAACAAATGGTCTAATTTGAAACAACCATAATTTATCTTCTTTAAAACCAAGCTCTACATCATAAGCACCTTCGTATTCTGAATTTGTTTCTTTAGGTAAGGTTTCACGAATTGTTTTTGCCAAAGTCTTGATTTCGGTCATGTTCTTTTCATTCACTACTCTATTCTGAAACGTAGCTGCTTTTTTACCTGTACCGCCTGTTGCTGGTAAGGTATTGTACATTGGCTCGCGTGCTGGCGCCAATAAACGAAAGCCATTACTATCATATATAGTATACGTTTCTGCTGACTGACCATCTACGGCACCACCTGCACCTCTGCTGAATGCCACGGTTAAATCTTTATCGTTACCAGAATTGATACCCTTTGTAATTAATACACCCGAGTAATCTACATCAACACTTGGTATCACCAAAATAGAAGGAAAAACATTCTCAGGGTTCAATAAATACACCTGTCTCCATTTAAAGCTACGTTCAGTGTATGGTGAAGCCCACACATCTTTTATACCTTCTAAAACTTTCTCTTTATCCAACACATTGAATAATGTTAAGTTTAAACCTGCACCAGTAAACTCTTTTAAATCCTCCATATTGGTGTCGCTGCGTAAGAACACAGGAATTTTTCCAAAGTCCGACCCAAGAACAGATTTGAATTTACTTTCCAGTTGATTCATAAAATCTTCTTTCAAAGGCATTTTCTTAATTGCAGCTCTTAGTATTTCCAATTGACGCAATTGATAATTTTCAACTTCTGGCTCTGACACATTTGCACTGCGCATACGCTCAGCTTCCACAAACATCGCATTCAAATATTCCCAATATGAACTATTCTCGCCTGGCATTTGCTGATCCATATGGTCTCTAAAAATTCCGAACGGAATCACTAACCCCTCAACCACCTGCTCGGGAAACATTTTTTTCAACTGTCCAAGGTTCGCAGCTTTTGGTCCGCATAACGCTCCCGAATCGCTAGCATCAACATCGCGCATATTCAAAACATCAGTACTACCCAATTGAATTTTTTCAACAGGCACTTCTATTTTATTTGTATTACGCTCTTTCTTTACAAATAGTCCACGTTCTTGATCTGTCATCTGAGACTCTGGTTTCAAGATTACATTCCCTTTATTAGAAACCGCATAAAACACCCTTGTACCGTCGTACTTCTTTAAACTTTGAAGGTTAGCATCTGACAAAGCCGCATTTGGTATCCCTAAATTACGCGCCAGTAATTGCACATGCGAAACCATGTTCCCTTCTGCCACCGTAGCAATACCTGCAACTGGTTTTAAATCTGAAGGTGAACGTTGAAATACATAAATTTTATCGGCAGATACTTCTACATCTTCAGATGAGCCATCTACAACCACTAATTCACCATAAGCATACCCAGGGTTTAAACCTCTAAACGTACTTTGGTTAGCAACATCCATCACTTTATTGGTCAAGGCAGATTCTTTTGCTATAAAATCACCAAGCTCTCCTACACTTTGCCCTAAATACAATGCTACAGAACCTCTAATTCTATCATCGATAAAAGCATATGACTTAGGCTCAAAAGCGGTATACACATTTACCACTTCTTGGTAGTTTGCCTTTACCATAGCAGCACTCCATTCTACTGCTGCTCTTGCAGTTTCCAATACTTGGGTTAATTCTGCCAAGCTTAATTGATCTTGATTAAATTTGCTTAATGTACCAGAAATTTGCTCCCACTCCCACAGCTCTAAATATCCAGCACCAACTGAAGCCGTTGCTAAAGCACAAATTTTTTCTAATTGCCCGCTAACACTGGTTGGCTGCCAATTAGGTGCATTTTGAAATAGAAGTTCTTCTAATTTTAAAGAAATATCAAGCAATTGTAATCGTGCTAAAGATCTCTTCTCGGTTAGCAGTTCTTCTCTGATTTCTAAAAGCAACTGTGCTGTTTCATTTACGGAATACGAAGGTGATTCATTATTTGCCATACCATCTACAAATGATTGCACCTTATCACCTAAAACCGTTCCTTTTACCAAATTTGATTTATTCAATAATGACTGAACATCTACAGGTTTAAAAAACGTATTCATTGTAGCTACAAGTCCGTCTAACTTTTTATTCAAATCAGTAGTCAGCGATTTCTGATTTTTTGATTTGAAATCAGTTACTTTCTGAATATCCAATTTTTCTGGTTGACTATGAATCTTAGTTCTCAAGTCCATAAACGGAGTATACAAATCGGAAATTACTTTAGATTCGCTTCGCATTAATTGCGCAATATTATCATCACCGTTATGAGGGATGTCTTTTAAAGACTGTCTAATAAGGTAGAAATTATTGGCAATGATAGCATCTTGCGATAATATAGATTTGTAGAAAGAAATACCCCATGCTTCTTCATCTTCTACCTGAACCGATCCTCTGTAAAACTGTCCTTTCTGATTGATCCATCCGTCATCGACCAAACGCAAATACTTATCTAATTGATATTGTTTTAAACGAGAATGGTTGTGGTTAGCATCCCAAAGTTCATCAATAGTTGTATAAGCTAGAATTTGACCAAAGTAAATATGGTTGCTTTTACCCAAAGCAACTACCTCATCTTTATAGCGCGCATGCTGCACCCCTGGACCTATATTATCTGGACAAGGATCTTTTGGCTGGCGTACGCTACCATCTGTACAAAACCAACGAATATCTTTATACGGACCCCTAATATCATTTTTATAGACGCCAATTAAATTTTGAACCTTATCTGGTGACACTTGAGTCTGGGAATAACCTAATCGTGTTATCCCAAAAGAAACAAGTATCAAAACAACAAGTAGCTTAGGTAAATTATAGTTTTTCAATGGAGTGGTATTGATTAATTGGGTAAAGGTAGTATCTAATTATGCTACTTTATAGTCTAAACATCAATTATTTTATTGCAATAAATCAAAAATAGCCCACTGGTTTACAGTTCATTAAGTTTAAAAAAAACTTTCATAATAAAATGATAAATTTAATCGTTATTCAACTAATTAGATTTCATTTGTAACAACTTTTCAAGTCTAAAAAACAGGCTTGAAAACCGGGCAAAAAAAATCGAAAATTAACTTAACAAGCAAAAAATGAAATCACTTTTAATAGTATTGTTCGTAGCAGTTTCTTCGTTTACCACATTTGGTCAAGACACAGGTACCATGAATGCAACTTATGAAGGCTATAGCAATGGCGTTTACTCTTTTACAGATGATGAAGGCGAAATTGTAGAATTCAATAATGTTACCAACGAAGTAAGCAGCAAGTACGATTTAACTAGTCAAAAATTTGTTGGTAGACAGTTTTCTATCACTTTTACAGTTGACTCTGAATTGGATGAAGACGATGAAGAAATTCAAGTTAGCACCATTGTAGACCTGCTAATGCCAGAATAAATAATCTAAAGGACCTAAACAGGTCCTTTTTTTATGTCCTATTTTAGTGGTAGTTTAAAGAAGTAAAACACACAAAACAATCTCACTTCAAAGAGCCGATTCTTTTTCGTTTCTTTGTAATTCATAACAAAAAAATAAAATGACTTTACTTGGTATTGATGTTGGTGGTTCTGGAATTAAAGGAGCTTTAGTTAATTCTGAAACCGGAGAAATGATCTCTGAGCGCTTTAGAATACCTACTCCCATACCTAGAACACCAGAAGCAATGACCGATGTAATTGCTGAAATTGTTGCACATTTTGACTACAAAGGTAAAGTTGGTTGTGGTTTTCCTACGATAATAAAAAATGGTGTTTGCAAAGCTACCGGTAATCTTCATAAAAGCTGGTTAGGTGTTAACGTTGAAGAATTGTTGGAGAAAAAGACCGGTTTAGATTTCACCGTAATCAATGATGCCGATGCCGCTGGTTATGCCACAATGAACTATGGTATTGGTAAAGGCGAAAAAGGTCTTGTTATTATGATTACCATTGGTACAGGCTTAGGTAGTGGGGCATTTTTAGATGGCAGATTGATTCCTAATTTTGAATTGGGTCAAATACCCTATAAAAAATATTCCAAGATTGAAAAATGGGCGGCTGGTTCGGCTAAAGATAAAGAAGGACTATCTTATAAAAAATGGGGAAAAAGATTCAACACCTTTTTAGAATATGTTGAGTTGATTGTTTCTCCAGATTTAATTATTCTTGGTGGTGGAGCATCTAAAGATTTTAATGAATTTAAATCTAAAATTAAGATTGATACTAAGGTTATAGCAGCAGAACTTCAAAACCATGCTGGAATAATTGGCGCAGCGGTAGCATCGCTACATAAAGGAGAATAAGATAAATTACTTTTATAAAAAAAGCCTCAAAGATAACTTTGGGGCTTTTTTATGTTTAATATGTTGAAATAATTATTCAAGAATTTTAGCACCTTCAGGAGCATCAAAGAAATCTTTAGACAAATCCTTTTCAAAAGATACATCGGTGAAATCAATTTTGGTAATATAATCTCCAGGTTGATTGTCTTTTACTGTCCAATAGGTTTTAAAACCGCCTGGCATTGTAATACCATCTACAACTTGTTCTCCTATGAACTCAGTAAATTTTTCTGGCGCATGCCCGCCATCTTTAAAATATTGAGGATAAGAAACTATGTACCTCATAACCGCCAATTTATTAGATTCTTTGTTTACATATAGAATGTAATAATCATCTGGCGCATCACCAGTTTCAGCATCAAAAGTTACTTTGACTACGTTATACTCTTTCTCTTTGTAAGTAGTAGGCTCCAACAACTCTAAGTTCACACCTTCCCCACTCAAAACAAACGGATGACCAACAAACCATAACGGAGTTAGCGCCCAGAATTTAGTATCATAGGCAAATGCAGTACTATCTTTAGCTTTTACCCAAGCTTGTTCTCCTGTCCATCCAAATTTGGCAGAACTTTCCGTAGCACTTGTATGCACAGATCTGTTACTCCATGTATCTACGGTTTGGTAACTATCTCTAGCAGTTTTACCATCTAAAGGTTGATAATTAAAACGAAAAGTAATTGGTCCGTTTGCGAACCAAGTATCCAATCCACCATGAGCCTCCATTGCATTCCATACTACTTTTCCTGCTTCAGAGCTATTTAGTTTTTCTTTAGCTTTTGCAACTCGCGAGTTAACCCAAGATTCTGGGATAGAGATAACATCAGTTTCAGTTACCGATACATCAGTAGCTTTATTAACAGATTTAGGAGTTTCTTTACAGGATAAAATAACTGCAAATACTGATAAGAGTGAAAATTTGTAAAGTAATTTCATAGTTGTGTGCCGTTTAGTTTATTACCTAGTAGAGATCAGACGGCTTTATGATCCAAACTAGCAGTTTTACGTTCCTCATAATTCTGTGCCACCTGCTTATCTAGTTCTTCTGGTGCTTCAAAATTTAAGGTATTTTCTTTCAGTCGGTCATCACCGCCAAAAATAACTTGAATTTCTTTTTTTAATAAACCTTCTAATGATCGTTGTGCAACATAATCTGGGGCATCCATTTTTCTAC
>TARA_R110002033_G_scaffold10857_8_pt1 | contig 30859 bp, 18 predicted proteins | sample TARA_R110002033 | Tara Oceans TARA_R110002033 (sample SAMEA4397051) | marine metagenome | biome: Polar Biome; feature: [SRF] surface water layer (ENVO:00010504); material: water (ENVO:00002006), including particulate matter (ENVO:01000060) such as... | depth 5 m
TCTTTTTTTGATCCTTTTAAATAATACCATTTATCATGTTCTTCTTCAGGAATGTAGAATTCTTCAGGTATACGACCTTTTTGTAAAACATCAGCTAAAACTGTTCTTTTACCAATATAACTAGCCGTAGTTTTAGTGGTGTATACTTTTCCTTTAATGAATACGCCGGTATTTTGAAAGGGAGATAATTTTTCACCCAAATTAAAATTTTCAGATAGCGATACTAAGTTATCGGTGATATCGAAAGAAGTCATTTTTGAAGAAGTGCTTGTTATCGGAAAAGCGGTTGCTATAGTTCCCTTTTCAAAAATCCACTCTTCGGCTGTAGCTTTTTTAAATTGTTTATAAAGCGGAGTAGATTTATGGTATCCTAAGAAAAAAATACGTCTTCTTCTTTGCGGCATTCCGTAATCTGCAGCATTAATAACCCGCCATTCTACTGCATAACCTAAGTCATCTAAACTTTTAAGCATTATGGCAAAATCTCTACCGCGTTGATTAGAAGGAGATTTTAGTAATCGATCTACATTTTCAAGAAATAGGTATTTTGGTGGGTTCTTTTTTTCCGATAAAATTCTATGAATACTCCACCATAAAACCCCTTTTTTACCAATAAGACCTTTAGAATTATTTAGGGTTGATGCAACCGAGTAATCTTGGCAGGGAAAACCACCAACTAGAATATCTGCATCGGCAATATCCTTGGTAGGCACTTCAGAAATATCTTTATTGCGATGGTTTTGGGGTCCAAATCTAGCTTCATAAACCTTTGAGGCATGCTGTGTTTTAGTACTGGGTTCCCATTGATTGCTCCAAACTACCTCATAGCTATCAGTATCCTCCAATCCTAAGCGAAATCCACCAACACCTGCAAAAAGCTCTATGACCTTTAGTTTCTTCATTTGCGATAAAATTACATAATTTCACATGGTAAATACTACTAGAAATTATTTTAGAGATGAAGAGAATACTGTTACAGAAGACTTTTGTGTTGATTTTGATTGCTTTAAATACTGCATGTGGCGTACATATGGACGAAAAAAAAATGATGGCAAATGAAATTGAAGGTGTCAAGAATGTATTTGCACCAGATAAACGAACGGCTCTTTTTAATATAGAAGTATTAGATGGTCCATCTGGTTTTACTCTGGTTGGCGAAACCAACTTGCCAAAAGCAATAGATTCATTGAAAATTGTTTTAAAAGAAAAAGGTATAAAAGCTAAGAATGAAGTAAGAATATTACCTGCTAATGATTTAGAAAGAATGACAAAAGCAATTATCAACATTTCTGCAGCAAACCTTAGAAGCAATCCAAAACACTCTGCAGAGTTGGCAACACAAGCTACTTTGGGGACTGTTGTTAATGTTTTAAAGAAAGAAGGAGATTGGTATTTGATACAAACACCAGATATGTATTTAGCATGGGTAGATCCAGGTGGAATACAGTTGATGACAGAAGAGGATGTAGCGCAATGGACAGCATCAGAAAAGATTATTTATACTAATTCATATGGGCATGCATTTACATCTATAGATGCTAAAAATAGAGTGTCTGATCTAGTTGCAGGAAGCTTATTAAAAGTTTTGAATAGTGATGATAATTTTTTTGAAGTAGAATTTCCAGATAGAAGAAAAGCTTATGTTTCTAAAGAAGAGGCTCTAGAATATAACACTTGGTTATCAAACTTAGATTACCAAGCAGATTCACTTATAGAAACTTCAAGAACTCTAATAGGTGTTCCTTATTTATGGGGTGGTACTTCTACCAAAGGAGTTGATTGTAGTGGGTATACCAAAACCATCTACTTTTTAAACGGTATGGTAATACCACGAGATGCATCACAACAAGTACATGCTGGTATGCCAATAGATTCAGTTTCAGATTTTAGTAAATTAGAAAAAGGCGATTTGTTGTTCTTTGGAAGAAAAGCAACAGAAACAACTTCAGAGAAGGTAGTTCATGTTGGTATGTGGATCGGTGATAATCAGTTTATACATGCATCTGAAATGGTACGTATAAGTAGTGTTGATAAAGATTCTCCAAATTACGATGAATTTAATGTTGGACGTTATTTAAGAACGCAACGATTATTAAATCAAGAAGATCCGCTACTAAAGAATTTAAATATCACTAAACCGCTAAAAGATTAACCTAAGTTTATAGAATTGGTAGTTCATCGTTTTTAAGATAAAAATTATAACATTGTTATATTAAGCTCGTTTTATGATAGTTCACTATCAATAACTTGCTATGAAAAAAACGTTATTCTTTGTTTTAATCTGCTGTTTTTTAGGATCATTTACAACTATTGCTCAAAACGATGTTGGTACATTATATTTTAAGGATGGTAGGAAACTTCATGGTCTTGCCAAGCTTATAAATGGCGATCAAGTAAAGTTTAGAAACGCAAAAGGAGAGAAAGCCCAACGATATCATTTTGAAGATTTAGCACAGGTAGTTATCAACGATAGGGAAGAACCATCCACGTATATCTATTTAGAAATTCGCAAAGGTTTTTTTAATGTTGTTAGAGAACTAGAAATAGGACCTGTAAGTTTATATGTTCTTGAACAAAGAGGTTATTCAGCACCAATGTATGTGGGTGGTGCAAATAGTCAAATGAATATGATGCACAGCAACTTTTACGACATAAACAATTTATATGTAAGTAAAGGAAACAGTGGAGAAATTACGCATTTAGGCTCAAATCAACTTTTTAGCAAAAATTTTAAAAATGCAGCATCGGAATATTTTTCTGATTGTCCTGTTTTAGTAACTAAGATTCAGAACAAAGAGTTTAAGAAAAAACATGTTAAGGACATAGTTAACTTTTACAATCTTAAGTGTAATGAGCAGCAGGCGGTTATCCTAAAGAAAAAACAGTAATAATTCCTTTTTAAATTATCTATTCTGAAGCAATAAATTCACGAATGTCTTTGCTCAATTTTATTAAATCTGGCTCATGTGTATACATCATATGGCCCGCTTCATAATATTTCATATCAACACGTTCTTTTACTATACCATTTCTATCAAAAGTATATTCTGCATCAAAAAACGGAGTAATTAAATCATAATATCCACTTGCAACCATTATTTTCATTGCAGTATTTCTACGCATAGTTTCACCTAAATCTGGAGCAGTATTTACAGGCATAGGTTCCCAATATTTACCATCGGGTACTGTTCTCCATCTCCAATTAGACCCACCACCAGAAGTTATATAGGGTCTATCCATTTTAATCTTTAATTCTGAAGCAAAATAATGATTTAAGCTAGCAGTGTAGGCAGCACTTATTTGATAACTTGCAGCATCGCCCAAATGAGGATTTTCTGATAGTTTATCAGCTTCATCACCCATAAACCGTCCATCTAATCTACCAATGGCTAAACCCTTGTCAGACAATAATTGTTTTTGAAAACGGCCCATTAAAATTCGTAAATCAGATTGTAGAATATAGTTCTTTTCCAACCCTGTGAAATAAGATAGTTTTTCTGCTATCGTGTTCTTTTCAGCTTCACTTAAAGAATTGCCTTTATACAAAGAAGGTATATAGGTGTTGTATGTAAAATCTCTACATTCTTGGGTAAAGCTTTCTAAAGACTTGCCCTGACCTGCTTTTTTATGATACCAAGCAGTAGCAGCCATGCTGGGTAAATAAGTAATGAACGAAGTAATATTGTTCTTTACAGAAGTAGAACCGGCATAATCTAATGCTTGTGAAATCAGAATCATTCCGTTTAAGGCCATATTTTGACCAGAACCTTCTAAAGCTTTTCCTAAAGCAGCAGCACGTGTAGTACCATAACTTTCACCAGCTAAATATTTAGGGGAAAACCAACGTTCATTTTCTGTTACCCATTTTCTAATAAATTGAGCAAAAGAATCTACATCTTCTTTTAATCCGTAGAAATCTTTTCCTTCACCCTTGCCAACTAATCTGCTATAGCCTGTACCTACAGGATCTATAAAAACCAAATCTGTTATATCTAATAGTCCATGTTCATTGTTTACTAAATTGTAAGGTGCTGCACCATCATCGTTTTTAGCATCAGAATCTACTTTTACAATTTTAGGTCCAAAAAACCCCATATGTAACCACATTGATGCAGAACCCGGACCACCGTTAAATACAAACGTAACCGGTCTTTTAGTAACATCTATTATATTGGATTTTGTATACGCCACAGACCAAAATGTAGCAATAGAATCGCCATCCTTATTGGTTAAAAAAGTTTCTTTAGCTGTTGTGGTATAGTCCATAGCTGTACCACCAAAAATCCCTTTGTGCTTGGTAATAAAAGATTTTGCTTCTGGTATGGGTTTCTTTTTAGTTTCCTTTTTTGGTTCTTGAGCTTGCGAAAATTGAAGAAACAATAGGCTGGTAGCTAATAATAGTAGATTTCTCATTTTGAGTAAAAGTATTGATGGTATTGTTAGTTTGTACTTTTAAAAGTAATGATAATATATGAACGGATATTCTGGTATTGATTGGAATACGTCTTAATAATCGCATCATCTAAGATATTAGAACATTGAGTATATTTATATATGTATTTTTTGCCTCAGTTCCCTTTCTTGATAATTCAACCAAACACTATCAATATGAATAAACAACTACTTAAATCGCAAGTACTAGGTGCCTCCCTTTTATTGTTATTAGGCTGTGAAGTTATCAATTCTCAAGAAACAAATGATGGATGGGAAACCATGTATAACGGAAATGATTTAAACGGATGGACAACAAAAGTTCACCACTATGAAGTTGGGGATAATTATGCAGATACCTTTCGCGCTGAAGATGATATGGTGAAAGTGAGATATGATAAATATGAGGGAGATTTTAATAATAGGTTTTCACATTTATACTATGATAAACCCTTTTCAGATTTTCATTTTACGGTACAATATAGATTTGTTGGGGAATTGTATACTGGCGCACCAGAGTATACCATTTTGAATAGCGGTGTAATGTTTCATTCGCAAGACCCACGGACAATGTTGAAAGAACAAGATTGGCCTATAAGTATAGAAATACAGTTTTTAGCAGGTATAGAAGAGGGTAAAGAACGCCCAACCGGTAATATGTGTTCACCAGGAACCGATGTAGTTTTTGAAGGTAAAATTGATCCTAGACATTGTATCAATTCATCTTCTGATACGTATTACGGGAATCAGTGGGTAACAGCAGAGTTAGTAGTTTATCACGATTCGTTAGTTAAGCACATCATTAATGGTAAAACAGTGTTAGAATACACAAATCCACAAATTGGGGGTGAGGTAGCAAATGGTTATGATCCTAAAATGAAACAAGATGGTAAGCTTTTGAAAGAAGGTTTTATTGCTTTACAAAGTGAAGGTCAGCCAATTGATTTTAGAGATATTAAAATCAGGAATCTAAAGGGGTGCACTGATCCAAAAGCAAGTAATTATAAGGAGTATTACCAGGTTTCAGATACAAAAGCATGTACCTATAATTAGATCGGTCACTTAAGAATTAAGTAAAGTAAACTATTTCAAAATAGCGCTATACTTAGAATTGTTGCTTAATAATTCTGTAGCCGCTAGAATAGCGTCGTCATTATTTAAGTAATATTGATAAAGACCGTCTCTGTAGAAATAACGTTTTACGATTTCATCTTCTAGATTCTTTTGTATTTCGCTCTGGTACTTATCTAATGCATTTATTTTACCTTTTTCAATGTTCGCCAACAAGGTTTTGTAACTATCCTTTACATCAGAACCTAAAAAGTCGTTTTCATCCCCTGAGAGCGCCTTTTTAATTGCCTGCTCTGCCTTGGTTTCAAAAGAGAAACTACTTTGCTTTACATAATTTTTAAATTCATTAAAATCAGAATCAGAGAATTTAAAATCTGATACGTTATTTAAATTATGAGCATAATGATAATTGGTAGCATAATCGAATATGACATTGTTCTGTAGCAATGCTAAAGTAAGGTCGTTGGTTTTGGAAGTTGCTACTTCTATGTCTGGTAAAATACCACCACCATCTTGTACTTTTCTACCGTTACGGGTTGTAAAATCATTAAAAGTAGTATTGCGAACGGCGTTACCACTTTCATCCCTGTTCCAATAATCTAACGATTGTATGCAGCGACCAGAGGAGGTATAGTATCTAGAAATAGTAACTTTTAATTGTGTACCATAAGTTAATTTAAGAGGGCGTTGTACTAAGCCTTTTCCAAAACTTCGTGCACCCATAATTACTGCTCTATCTAAATCTTGCAAACTACCAGAAACAATTTCACTGGCAGAAGCACTACTACCATTTACTAAAACAACTAATGGAATTTCTTCATCTACAGGTTGATTGTTGGTATGATACTCACGATTAAATTTCTTGACCTTAGATTTAGTGGTAACCACTAACTCTCCTTTTGGAACAAAAAGATTAGTAACATTTATAGCTTCAGATAATAATCCGCCAGGGTTGCCTCTTAGATCTAAAATGATTTTCTCGGCACCTTTTCCTTTTAAGTCTAATAGGGCAGATTTTGTTTGCTCTGTAGCTTTGGCATTGAACTTGGCCAAAACAATGTATCCGGTTTTGTTGTCGATCATTTTAAAGAAAGGAACTGCATCTACCTCTATTCCTTCACGGGTAATACTTGTAGAATTAATTTTCCCTTGTCTTTTGTATGTTACATTGACCGTAGAGCCATTAGCCCCTTTTAAAAGCTCACTGGCATTATTTTCAAAATCGGCTACTTTTATATCTCCAATTTGTATTATTTCGTCACCGGCCTTTAAACCAGCTTTATCTGCCGGGTAACCTTGGTGTGGTTCAACAATTAGTAATTTATCGTCAAAAGAACGTACCATTGCGCCAATACCAGAGTATTCTCCCGCATTATTTATTCTGTAAGTCTCTACGTCTTGTTCGTTTAGAAATTTGGTATAAGGATCTAATTCCTCTAGCATATTTTTAATGGCTGTATCCATTAATTCTGCCGGGTTAGTTTCATCCACATAATTCATGTTCAATTCCTTGAACAGGGTGGTAAAGATTTCAATCTGTTTAGCTATTTCAAAAAAGTCACTTTTATAACTACTTCCAATAAATAGAAAGGCAATGGCAATTATGGGTACAAGTACTTTTTTACTTATTATTTTTTTCATCAATCTGTAGCTTAAACTTGTTTAAAACGAGCTTCATTTTATGATCTAACTGCTCAAAGGTGGGCATATCCTTACCAAGGTATAAAAATAGAAACGCAAAGTTTGCATCTGTATTGTTAAAAACCAGTGCTTTATTAAGTCTATAAGACTCTCTAAGCAAACGTTTAATCTTGTTTCTGTCCACTGCACTTTTAAAATTACGTTTGGCAACCGTAACCCCGGTTTTAATTGGTACTTCAATATTCTCTACGGATAGATAAATTAATTTCAACGGATATACAGAAATACCGCTACCCTCTTCAAACAATTGTGTGATGAGTGTTTTGCTTTTAAGTTTTTCCTTTTTTCCGAAGGATTTATCCATTATAAAATAAATATTAAAAAGAATTTGCCCCCAATAAGGGGGCATAAATATCTAAAACTTTAGAAGAAGATACTATTCTGCTTGCCAAACATTATTTTCTAAATTCACATCTGCCATTAACTGAGAAGGATCTAAAACAATTGCTTTTATGGAAGACATTGGTTTATTGATTACAAAATCGTAGGTAGGGTAAGCCCAGGCCCAGTCATCTATAACCGTTCTTTCAATACCATCATATGGGTTTGCTTTTTCTCCGCGCATCATACGTAACGGCGCATAAAAAGTTTCTCTTGTATCATCATTGTAAACAACCAAAATATCCATAGGCATTGGCATTAAACCAATACGCTCTAAGGTAACCTTGGTAGTGTTTTCTGATGCTGCAACTTCTTTAATTGCATAGTCAATAGTATTTGTTGTTTGTGTCCAATCGGTCAAATACCAATCTAATTCAAAGCCAGATACTTTTTCGGCAACACGTTTAACATCATTTGGTACTGGATGTTTAAACTTAAACTCATCGTAATACCTACGAATAGTTTCCATTAATTTATCTTGACCAATAACATAACCTAGTTGAGATAGAAAAATAGAACCCTTGCTATATGCAGAAATGCCATAGGCAAAATTAAGAGCGTAACGATCTGCATATGTACCTTGTGGCTGTTCTTTACCGGAAAGGGCTAAGTTTCTATAGCCTTTGTACGTACTCTCAAAAGGATTTTCTTTTTCATAATCCATTATTTCGCTCATGCAAAGCTTTGAGATAAAAGAAGTAAACCCTTCATCCATCCACTCGTGTTTAGCTTCATTTGTTGCTAAAATATGTTGAAACCATGAGTGCGCCATTTCATGCGCCATTACACCAACTAAACTTCCAAATTTACGATCACCGGTTATAAGTGTTGACATGGCATACTCCATACCACCGTCACCACCTTGAATTACCGAGTATTGATCATAAGGATATTGACCAATGTTCTTATTGAAAAACTCCATTGCCTCTACTGTTTTAGGCTGAAGTTTTTTCCAGTTTTCTAAGATTTTAGGATTGTCCTTATAAAGAAAATGAAGCACGGGTCCATTAGGTACTTGTTGAATATCATGAATGTATTCTGGATCTGCAGCCCACATAAAATCATGTACCATTGGGGCTTTAAAATGCCAAGTTAACGTTTTACCTTTTTGCTTTTTAACCTTAGTACCTGGTGTCTCATAGCCATGACCAATTTCGTTTGGGTTTTGTAAATAACCCGTTCCACCAACTGTATAATTTTTATCGATAGTCAATTTTACATCAAAATCACCCCATACACCTTGAAACTCACGAGCTATATAAGGATCTGCATGCCAACCTTCAAAGTCATATTCAGCCAATTTTGGAAACCACTGGCTCATTGATAAGGCAACACCTTCTTCACTATTTCTACCAGAACGTCTAATTTGTAACGGAACTTGACCTTTAAATTCCATATTAAAAGTAGACTTTCCTCCTGCAGGTATAGGCTTAGCTAAATCAACAACCAAAATGGTACCTTCTTCTGAATAAGAAACTTTACTACCATCTTGTGTTAATGAGGTAGCATGTAGGTAACCCATTTCACTTTCGGTAAGTAAAGAGATTCTACTTTTTTTGTCTACGGTAATCATTCGTCCGTCTGGATCTGCAATAGTTTGTAAACGAATATCCATTTCACTACCTGGCTGAAAAGCATTAAAGTACAAATGGAAATACACGCGATTTAACTCGTCGGGAGAATTATTGGTATAGACCAAGGTCTGTGTACCGGTATATTGAAAATTGTCAACATCCATATTTACAGCCATGGTATAATCTACATGTTGTTGCCAATAGTCGGTCTTATTCTGAGCAAACAATCCAACTGTAAATAATACCGTAAATAATGTAAAAAATGATTTAGTCATGTGAGTTGTGTAATTATTATAATTTTACCTGTCCTGCAGCTACTTTACTTGCAAGAACCAATGCATTGTATGCGTTTGCAATTTTACCAGATGTAGATATTTGATCTAATGTATCGCTTTTGTTACCCGCTGAGCCTAAAACAACTTTTGACTTTATAGGTAAACCAGATTGTAGAATTATTTTTTTAACCTGAGCAGCTGTTAGGCTTGGGTATTGAGACATAACTAAAGCGGCAATACCGGCAACACCAGGAGCAGCCATAGAAGTACCAGGAGAATATTCATATTCATTATTTGGGTAAGTAGAATAGATATCTGTACCCGGGGCAAAAACATCAACATTTATTTTACCGTAGTTAGAATAGCTAGCCACCAATTCAGAACCATATTTAGGATTTAAAGCACCAACTGTTATTACGTTGTCGGCAATTTCTGGTCCGTTATTTATTTGATCATTAGGAAAATTTGCGTTGATAGGATCATCTAAATTAGCGCCATCATTACCAGCCGCATGAACAAAAAGCACATTGTTATCTGCTGCATATTTTATAGCCTCATTAACCCATTCTGCATTCGGTGAAAAAGATTTTCCGAAACTACCATTTATTACACGAGCGCCATTATCCACAGCATATCTAATACCTCTTGCAATATCTTTATCGTATTCATCACCATTAGGTACAGCTCTTATACTCATAATTGCAACGTTATTAGCAACCCCGTTTATACCCTTACCGTTATTACGTTCTGCGGCTATAATACCCGCTACGTGCGTACCATGGCTTTCATCATCAACCCTGTTCTTAGGGTTTCCATTTCCGTAATTAACATCGGTAATATCATAGGCATCATCACCTACAGGCTCTCTACCATTAAAATCTTTATTTAAATTATAATTAAGTTGTTCTGTATAATAAGTAAGCCCATTTTTTAAATCTTTAAGTACATCTGGAATAGTTTCTTTAATTCCGAACATTTGATTTAATATGGCAACGTTACGTTGCATAGCTTCATCTGTTGCTTTTATGCTAGACAAATCTTGTTTGGTATAAACATCTTTCTTCAAATATTTTTGAACGTCTGCATCTGCATTTTTTACAGCTTGGTATATAGATTCATACTGCTCTTTACCTTGTAATGCTTCATTATATTTTGAGTCTAGTTTTGCTTTCGCTTTAGACAAGGTCGCTGCATCTCCAATATTTAAACGAAGCATACGAACATATTCTAATTGCTCATTGTAAGATTCACCTAAGAAGTTATAACCATGTATATCATCTATAAAGCCATTTCCGTCATCATCAATACCATTACCCGCTTTTTCCTTAGTGTTGGTCCATAATACATTTACTAGGTCTTCATGGTTTAAATCAATACCAGAATCCAAAACAGCAACAATAGTTTTTGTTCCTTTTTTGTTTTTAATGATTTCTGAGTATGCTTTATCAACACTCATACCCGGTATAGTGTCAGTAACCAAATCTAAATGTCCCCAGTTGTTTTTCTCGCTTGTGGTTAAGTCGGAAATTTTTAGAGGTGTTGTATCAATGTTTTCAACAGGGGTAAGTACCAAGCCGCTTCCACCTGCAGTTTTTGTACTTCCGCATCCAGTTAATATTGCTGCAATAGAAAGGGCAAAAATTGATTTAAAATATGTGTTTGTCATATGAGGGTAACTTTTAGTAAATGTTTATAGTTTGTGTTTATTAGTGTAATGTTAATTGAAGAGTTGATCAAATGTAAAAACTTGATCTAACCGCACACCTCTTTCTGTATGTTTTAAAGTACAAAGTTGATTATGTGCGTCATGTTCAAAGAATAGATAATAGTTGTTTTCAACAGCTTCGTTTAGAAACAGCTCTTTTTCTGTCATAGTGATCAACGGTCTTGTGTCATAACCAATAACATATGGCAAAGGAATATGACCTACTGTAGGTATAAGATCTGCTACGTAAGCTATTGTTTTTCCTTGATAAGAAAATTGGGGTAGCATTTGTTTTTCTGTATGGCCATCAACAAAACGAATATCAAAACCGAGGAGGCTATTTTTTAAGAAACTTTCATTGGTGTGATCAATAAAGTTTAATTGACCACTTTCCTTCATTGGCATTAGATTTTCTTTTAAAAATGATGCTTTCTCGCGTGGGTTTGGTTCTGTAGCCCATTTCCAATGCTTTTCATTGGTCCAGAATTTGGCATTTTTAAAAGCAGGTTCATACCCTGTTCTATTCTTGTTCCATTGAATGGCACCACCAACATGATCGAAATGAAGGTGAGTTAAAAAAACATCGGTTATATCATCTCTATGAAACCCGTGCTTTTTTAATGACGAGTCAATATTGAAATCTCCCCAACGGTAGTAGTATCCAAAAAATTGGTCAGATTGTTTATTGCCCATTCCGGTGTCAACTAAAATTAATCGATCACCGTCTTCAATTAAAAGACTTCTAGCTGCAATATCAATTAAATTATTATCGTCTGCGGGGTTTGTTCTTTGCCAAATGGTCTTTGGAACTACGCCAAACATAGCGCCACCATCTAGTTTAAAATTACCGGTTTCAACGGGATAAATTTTCATAAAGGGCAAAATAATAAAAGTGCATGTAATCTTAGAAATATTAAGAAGATATTATCATTTAACCATCAGATTATAAGGACAATTTTAATTTTGTACTTACTAAACTGAATTTAACAAGATAAAAGACTACGTGGACTTCAATGTCAAATTACATTAAAGTAATTAGTCTTCTGCAAGTAAATTCCCTATTTGATGATGAGCCAATGGTTTAGTTAAATGTTTTCTAACGACAGGGTATTCTCTTCCCTTGTCTGAATCTATTGAATCTATAGAAGAACTTAAAATATATATTTTACAATGGTTGGTAATTGAATCGGGCATTTTTTGATATTCATCTAAAAACTCGAACCCATTCATGCCTGGCATTTTAATATCAAGAAAAATTACATCTGGGTAAGCTTCGGTATTTTCAACTATACCTGTTAAATATTCTAAGGCATCTTGACCAGAGGTCATAGTGGTAATTTGAGAAATATTATCCTCTTTTGAAATGATGGCTTTATTTATGAAATTATCCACATCGGAATCGTCTATCAATAAAATATTTATATCCTTAGTCATATTATAATCTACCTGATTCATTTGGTATTTTTAAAGTAAAAGTTGAACCTTCTCCAAGCTTTGATTTTACTTCTATTTTACCATTTAATTTTACAATTACTTCTTTAACAATATATAGCCCTATACCAGATCCCATAACTTTAGATGAGACTCTGTAAAACATTTTAAAAATCTTTTCTAATTGATCTTTGGCCATACCAACACCATTATCTTTAATTTCAATGATTGCCTCTTTTTTGGTCGTTTTTACACTAATCCAAATTGAAGGTGAAACCTTATTCACATCATGATATTTAATAGCGTTTGATATAAAATTATTCAATAAAATTGAAATTCGTTTACTATCCGATACAAATTCGATTATTTCATCTACGCTAATTTCTATATTTATTTTACTGGTGTTTTCTAAATACCAGAAGCTTTCAAGCGATTGTTCAATTAAATTAGTAAAATTTATGGATTCTAGCTTAACCTGAACATGTTTATTTCGAGAATATTCAATTATATCTTTAATGAAGCTGTCTAACCTTTCAATTGATTTTTCCATCATGTTCATATGCTGAAAAAGTTTAGGGTCTATTTCCTCCATTTGTATTAAATGAATTAGACCTAGAACAGAAGATAATGGAGCCCTTAATTCATGAGAGGCACTATAAACAAAACTATCAAGTTCTGAGTTGGTTTTTTGAAGCTCAAAATATTGATTTTCTAAATTTCTCTCTGCTTCTCTTCTTTTAGAATCGTCAAAAATATTTACAAGATAACTTCTCTTTCCATTAAGATACAGAGGAGTCATAGATAGTAAAAGAGTTTTTTTGGTACCACATTCTAATTCAATTTTGTATTCTTCATTTACAATTTCTCCTTCTATATTAAGCTTTTTCCATAATCTTTCACGCTCATTTTCATTAATAATAATATCTCCATTCTCCAGCATTGTTTTACCAATAAGCTTGCTTTTAGTAGTATTTAGAATAGTGTATGCCATTTCATTTGCTTCAATAACTCTTCTGGAACTATCTAACATTAGCATACCTATTAAATTTGTTTGAAAGGCCTTTGAGAATTTCTCTTGACTTTCTTTGAGGGCTTCTTCAGCTAATACGCTTTTGGTAATATCCATTGCCGTACCACGGTATGTTATAGGCTCGTTATTCTTATTATAAACCAATTCTGAATATGCTAAAAAGTATTTAAATGATTTGTCTTTTAGCTGAATTCTATAAAAACTTGGTGTTGAATTGCCCTGGTCTTTCTTTTGTGCAAGTTTAGCATCCAAGACACTTACGTCTTCAGAATAGATTGTTTCCCGTATCAATTCTTGAGTCACTACAACACTTGGATCAATTTCATGTATTTCATACATTTCTTTTGACCATTCTACAACGTTGGTGTCCATTTCCCAATGCCAATATCCAAATTTTCCAATTCGTACTGCCGCATTCATTTTAGATTGTAGCGATAGTATTTCATTTTCAGCTTCTTTCTGCTTGGTAATATCTACAATAGTACCTCTATATTTTAAGGGTGATTTTTCTTTGTTGCGTACAACTTCCATTTCGGCAAGCAAATATTTTATTGTGCCGTCTCTGTGTATTATTCTATATGACATGGAATAGTTATCAATGTCTTCACTTATATTATACACTATTTCACTGTGTTTCTCTAAATCATCAGGGTGTATTAAAGTTTCTACGAACGACAAGGTTATTTCTGTTCCTGGATCAACATCATATATTTCAAATAACCTAGGAGACCAATAAAGAATTTTTGTAAAAAAATCATAATCCCAATACCCTATTTTACCAATACGCATGGCAATATCCATCTTGTCCTTGAGCTCAATAATCTCAAAATCGGCTTCTTTTTCTTTAGTAATATCAATTACGGTACCCCTAAAGTTAACGGCCATATTTTCTGGATCTCTAATAACTTCAACTTCCACCATCAGATGTTTTATAGAACCATCAGTAACAATTATTCTGTACGTAAATGCATGTGTGCTTTTTTCTATTATTAAATCTCTAACATTTTGGCGGTGCTTTTCTACATCATCTGGATGAATTATTGTTTCTAAGAATGGAATTGTTAGTACGTTATCTGGAGCAATATCATAAATAGTATACATTAGTGGGGAACAGATAAATGTTTCTGTTTTTACATCAAAATCCCAATACCCAATTTTACCAATTCTAATAGCTGCATTCATTTTGCCCTGCAGTTCTAGAATTTCTTTTTGTGATTTTTTACGTTCGGTAAGGTCAAACCCTATAGACCCAATACCTATAGGTTCATTCGTTGTTTTATCTTTTATTATAAAACCCGAAAACTCTAATGGAATAGATGTATTGGTTTTAAAATTTATTAGTGGAGCTTCACCGGTCCACAATCCTTTTTCCATAATTGTTGGCAGATGTTCATTGATAACAACATCTCTATAATTTTCTGGGAACAAATCAAATATTGTGGCAGTTTTTAAATCGAAATTGCGAGGTAGGTTAATCATTTTTTTACCGGCGTCATTCATAAAAAGCGGCTTACCATCTATGGTAGCTAGACCAATAAATCCAGGGCTATTTTCAATTACAGATATAAGTTTTTGTTTTTCCTGATCATCTTTTTTTCTACGGGTGATGTCTCTAAAATATATTGATAATCCGTTTGTGGAGGGATAAATGTGATTTTCAATCCACCGATCTGTTTTGGGATGATATTGTTCAAAATAAGTGTAAACCTGCCTTGCCATTGCACCTTTGAACATGGCATAAGCTTCGGTGTTTTTAAAATCTGGGTACTCGTCCCAAACATTCTTCCCTAGCATTTCATTAACATCCATGCCAACGATTTTGGCCGCCTTTGCATTGATGTCAACAAAATTCCATTCATTATCAAAAGCAACAAAGGCATCTGAAATTCGTTCTGTAAACTGTTTATATTTTTTCTCGCTCTGTAGCGTAGCTAAATTTGCATTATAAGCCTCCGTTTGGTCTATATAAGTTCTTAAGCTAAATTTTGTGCCTAAATATTCATATGGTTCTATAGAGGTGATTAAATGAAGTTTTTTACCGTTCTTGGCCGTAAATTCAACCTCTATTTTATCTACTTGGTTAGAATTTGTAAAGACATTTAGATTAGGATTCTTTTTAAGTGCTTCTTCAAAATTCATTAAACCTAATTCTGAAATTGTTTTACCTCTTACTTCCTCTAACGTGTAACCCGTTAAATTTAAAAAATAAGAATTAGCATCTACAAAACGGTTATAGTGGTCTTTAATGACCATACCTACAAAACGATTATTATAAGCTTTACTGAATTTCGCTAAATTTTCTTCGGCAATTAGTTCAAGTTCTTTTCTTTCGGTAATATCTCTTATAATACCTAAAACCGCATTTTCATTTAATTTTTTTGCGCTTACCTCCCCATAAAATGGTGTGCCATCTTTTTTAATGAAATTTCGCTCTGAACGAATGGTGTTGCCTTCTTTTAATTTAAAAAAACGAGATGGAAGTTGAATTGAATCTTCGGCAGAAACAAGATCTTTTAAGTTTTTGGTCAACAGTTGTTCTTTAGTATAACCAAACATTTGAACACCGTAAGGGTTGATGTCTAAAACATTACCACTAAAATCACTTAAAATAATACAATCGGAAGCCTCTTCTATTAAAAGGCGATATCTATCTTGACTTGATTTTAACAGTGCTGTTTTCTCATCTACCAGTTTGTTTAATTTTGCCGGCTGCCTCATCAAAAACCAAGACAGAATTCCACAAACTAGAGATAATAAAAAGCCTAACACTGAAAATAGAATAGATGTTGAATACGAACTGTTGTTATTTGAAAAAACATATAGTTTCCATTCTCCTTGGCTTGCTATAAGTGGAACAGATATTGCTTCATTCTTATTAATGTCCTGAGAAGCGTAAAAGGTCTCTTCAGAATTATCTGGATTGATTTTAACTAGTTGATAAGCGAATGGAGCTTCTTTAACAGTATCTATTTGTATTTCATCAATTACGGTTGTTAAACGTACAACGGCTGCTACAAAACCATTAAATTCACCTTCTTTATATAAAGGTCTTCTTCCAATAATACCAGAGCCACCTTGTCTTAAATATATAGGTCCGGCGGTGTAATAATCTCCTTTTTCAAGAGTGGTCCTTGCTCCAAATTTATTGTCTGGATCATTTAAAATGTTAAGACCTAATACTTCATTTCCTTCTAATGGATAAACATGGGTAATTACTCCATCACTATTTACTAACTCAAGAGCATCAATACTTTTGTTACTATTTAAAAGTAATTGTGCAACGCTATCGAAATTTTTTGGTACTCCATATTGACCAACAATAAAGGATAAAGTTTGTGTGGCGTAAAAGCTTTGACTTAATACATTTTGTAAGTCCACCTTTAAGGTAGCAACTCTTTGTTCTATTTCTTGTCTTTCTGTCTTTTGATGAAGTTGGTATTTTTGAAAGGCAATGAACTGGGTAATAATGAGCACAAGAAAAAACGCTAAAAAACCGTATAATAAGGGGTTTTTAAAGACGGAACTCTTTTCGGGTTCAGACATTTTTGGTTTTTTCAATTATACTTGTGGTTAACTAGGTTTATTATTTAATTCTACTATACCATACAAGATGTGTGGCTGTTTTTGGTAGATAACAACATACTTTCCCCATAAAAGAAGAATAAATAACAATTGAAATCATTTTACCTAAAACAATATTCGGTTGAGCTTTGGGGAGCTATGCTAAGTTAAATAAGTATTGTCTAAAATGGCGTATTTTCTTCGTCTTTTGTAAGATAAAAATGTAGTGTAAGAAGAACACTTAAGAATAGTATGTAAGAGGGTTATGATTTTATAAAGTCTTGACACTTGTTCTATACTCATAAATTGATATTAATAAAGTACTTCTTAAGCACTCAAAATCATTTAAATAATTGCTTATATTTTGTTCTACATTTATATAGAAACACTCTCAGATAATAGTAGATTAAGTTGTTTTCCAAAGTAAAGCATAGCCTTAATCTCCTTAACGCTTAGTAATCGCTCTTTCTTTAGGATCAGAATAGAATTACCATTGGTTTCAATATGGTAATAAGGGTTACTTTCTAAAAAGAGAATTAACTCGTCTGTAAATAAATCTTGAATATCTGTTTTATGCTCACCGCTTAAGAAAAAACGCTTGTTAAAATCCGGATGGTTTTCTAGTTCAATATCCTCAAATCCTGCCATTCCATATACAAAATCCAAAAGGCCTTCTTTGTCCAAGGAAAATACAGGTATAGTTTGCTTTAATTTAATATGTAAGATGGTGGTTTTAACAATTTCTTTGGCGATAAACTCCCCTTCATTAAACTCTACATCAAATAGATGAAAGGTTTTAGAATCATCATAAAAACTATTGTAGAAATAAGGAACTCTTCTGTTTTTAAAGAATATGAATTTATTTAAAAACTTAGTTTTATCTGACCTTTTTGGCTCATAAGACCACTTGTATTCTTTGGCCAATGTTTTTAATAATCGTTGCCTTTTAGTAAAGTATTTTTCAATGGAACCAAGTTTGCTAAACGGTAATAATTTACGAATAGCAAAGGGATGTTTAGAGTCTGCGCCATGCTTGTCAAGTCCAATAATTTCAATGCTTCCCTCTTTTTTACTAAACGTATCTACGTAGTTTTCTAATCCTTCCATAACTGTATGATCTACAAAACTGCACAAAGAAAAGTCTAAGATTACATTTTCGTTCTCTGGGATAATGTCTAGCTTGTTTTTTAGTTTATAAAAATTAAGAAAAGTGGCAAAATACTTAATGCTTATATAGTAGTTGCCAGCGTCCTTTTCCTTGAACATTAATATGTTTGGTTTGGCCAGATGATTTACAAAAAGGGAGATACTTCTATTTAAAACTACATGTATAATAAACGTAACTAAGATACCTATTGCAATTCCCGTTATTAAGTTGGTAAACAGCGTAGTTAGTAGTGTAGCCAAAAATATAATAATCTGCTCTTTACCTATAAGAGCAATTTTTTGTAGGTTTTTTGGCGTAGCAAGTTTATAACCGGTATATACTAGTATCGCTGCCAAAGCAGCCAATGGTATACGTCTTAATTGGTCTTGAAAAAGCAATACGAAAATGACTAAGAAAAGTGCATGAAAAATATTGGCAGACCTATTGGTTGCTCCGTTATTTACGTTTACTGAGCTTCTAGCAATAACGGTAACGACATTTAAACCACCCACCAAACCACTAAGAGAAGTAGCTAAACCAAGTGCTTTAAGATCTTTGTTTACATTAGACCGTCTTCTTTCAGGGTCTAGTTTATCAACAGCTTTTATGCTTAATAAAGATTCTATACTGGCAATAAGGGTAATAGCAAAAACAGTCATTATAAAATCAATTTCCAGTGCTTTTGAAAAATCTGGAAAAGCCAAATTAGATAATACGTTATCTGGGATATTAACCAAAAACTTATCTTCTAATGGGTATGGTAAGTCTAACGATACAAAAATATAACTAAAGCTTACGGATAGGATTAGAATCCACATAGGAGCGGGAATCAAGTGTAGATACTTGTTTCTAATTTTAGAATAATTTGCCATAATTAAAAGTGCAATTACACCAATAATTGCAGCTATAAATTCTTCTATATGAAAGTTTTGATAGAGATCTATTAAGCCTTCGGGAATCTGCATTAAAAGCTGAACAATACTACCATGTTCATTATTATGACCAATCATTATATGAAACTGCTTGGCCAATATACCCAACCCAATTGCTGCTAGCATACCTTCAATAGCAGATGCCGGAAAAAAATCTGCTAATCGTCCCATTTTTAGAAAACCTAAAATAAGCATCAATATTCCAGAGAAAACAATGGCAGCAAGTGTAAATAGATATCCCGCATAGAGATCTCCGCCCCCTAACGTTGTAATAGCTCCCAACAGAACAATTACTAAACCATTACCTGGTCCGGTTATAGTTACATTAGAACCTCCTAACAGCGCAACGACCACACCACCAACTACAGCGGCTATAATACCTGAAATAGGAGGAGCCTCACTTGCAAGAGCCAGTCCTAAACCTAAAGGAAGCGCTATTAGTGAAACAACGAATCCAGAAAATAAATTCTTAGGAAGCGTTGAAATGAAACTTGCTTTTTTACTTTTTTTAGCGATCAAATCTATTTTCTAACAATTAATAAATCGGTTGGTAAATCAGAAAGAATATATTCGATGTCATGGGGAAAAATGCGATGCCAAATACTTGTTTTAATAGGGGCGTTCATAACTAATAAATCAGCTCTGACCACTTCTGCATAGTGCCCTATTGAGTAACCTCTTTTACCAAAAATACTTTGTGTTTTTACTTTAATGCCCTTGGTGATATTTTCGGGTAAAGCACCTAATATGTTATTTACCCTAGAGTCTTCTCTATGCCTTAAGCGTTGTTTTATAATGTTAGCTTTTTTTAATGAGCGATCATCTTCAACAGCAACATGAATCTCTTTTGTGTGGATTTCTTCTACAATGGTAATTTGTTGTGCACCTAATAGATTAGAAATATAAAAAGCATGTTCAATAGCCAAGGGTGTTTCAGGAGCGTCTAACCCGTTTACCACTACATGCTTACAGGGCACTCTTTTTTCAGCAGGTTTTATTAGTAATAGTACAGAGCAATTTACTTTTCTAGTAAGTTTTCTAGCAATTGAACCAACATAAAATTGAAATTTATTTTCATGTTGAAGGGCTCCTAAAATCAGTAAATCTATCTTAAGATCCAAACAGGCTTTCGTAATTACGGTCTCAGGGTTACCTTCTTTCCATATTACTTCAATAAAACTGTCACTATATTCTGTTTCAGAAATAATTTTATCAATTTTGGCAGACTTTTCAGCGGTTTTTTCACCTACATGAAGTAAAATAAGTTTGCAGTTTAAGTAATATGCAATACGTGTAGATTCTAATATATTTACCTTTAGAGAAGGGGAAAATGCAAAGCCGAATAAAATGGAGTTATATAACTTGATAAGTGAATGGTTATTAGGTTGTGTCTTCCAAGGTAAGGCTAATTAATAAGAAGTAGGGCCAACCCTGTTAAATCAAACAATTAAAATAGCTGCTCATGGCTTTGGGTTTTATGAGATATAATGCTGTTTAATTGTTATTTTTATCCAAAACTAATTAAATGATAGAGCTTGCTGGAATTATCATTTTGGGTATACTTGCTCAATGGGTTGCATGGCGATTAAAATTGCCAGCAATTTTACCTCTAATTCTTATAGGATTAATTGTAGGTCCGTTGTCCACTTTATATACCGAAGATGGATCTAAACTTATAGAACCAATTTGGAATGGAAACAATGGTTTGTTTCCTGGCGAAAGTTTATACTACTTTGTATCGTTAGCCATAAGTATAATTTTATTTGAAGGAGGGCTAACCTTAAAGCGATCAGAGATACGCAACATTGGTCCAGTTATAACCAAACTAATTACACTTGGTAGTTTAACTACATTTTTTGGTGCTTCTTTGGCTGCATATTTTTTATTCGGACTCTCGTGGCAACTTTGTTTCTTGTTTTCTGCTTTGATTATCGTAACAGGACCTACCGTTATCACCCCTATTTTAAGAAATATTCCGCTTAAAAAAGATGTTTCGGCAATTTTAAAATGGGAGGGAATTTTAATTGATCCTATAGGTGCTTTAGCTGCGGTTTTGGTGTATGAGTTTATTAGTGTAGGTGAAGGTCAGGCATATACACTTACGGCACTGATAGAGTTTGGAAAAATTCTGTTATTTGGTTTTACCTTCGGATTTACTTTTGCCCATGCGCTTACATTCTTAATTAAAAAGAGTTTCATTCCGCATTATTTATTAAACGTGGTATCCCTTTCTGTGGTGTTGGGGGTTTTTGTAATGTCTGATGTTTTTGCACATGAATCTGGTCTTTTAGCGGTTGTGGTTATGGGTATGGTAATGGGGAACACAAACTTGCCAAACATTAAAGAGTTGCTTTATTTTAAAGAATCATTGAGCATTCTTCTAATATCAATATTATTCATATTGTTGGCTGCTAACATCAATATAGCAGACTTAGAGTTAATATACACTTGGAAAACAATAGCATTATTCCTGTCCATCGTATTAATAATTAGACCATTGGGAGTGTTTTTGAGTTCTATTGGCTCTAATTTAAAATTAAATGAAAAACTGTTTATTAGTTGGGTAGGGCCAAGAGGTATTGTAGCGGCAGGGATAGCATCGCTTTTTGGATCAAAATTACTGTCAAGGGGAGAAGCTGGTGCAGAATATATTACTCCTTTAGTATTTATGATTGTTTTAGGTACAGTATTATTAAATGCGACTACCGCTAGAATTTTTGCAAAACTAGTGGGTGTTTTTCTTAATAAGTCTGAAGGGATATTGATTTTAGGAGCTTCTAAAGTATCTCGATTAATTGGAGATTATTTACATAAAAATGATAGACATGTAGTGCTTATTGACAACAATCAATCTAACATAGAAAAGGCTAATAAATTAGGGTTAGAGGCGATTTCAGCCAATATATATTCTGATAATCTAACCGATAATATAGAGCTTAACGATATAGGTTATTTAATGGCTTTAACCCCAAATTCTGACATAAACAGATATGCCATAGATAAGTTTCAAGACGTATTTGGCGAGAATGGTTCTTTTAGGTTAGTTGATACAGATGAAATGGGAGACCCAGAAAACAACCCTAAAGAAGGATTGTTTTCACATACCGATGATTTTATCAAATTGACAGAAGCGGCAAGAAAATATCCTTCAATACACGAAATTGAACTTCATGATACAGAGCATTATGAAGGCTTAATAGAAATAACAAAGGCTGATGCTGACATTGTGCCGTTATTTTTAATAGATCCAGATGGAGATATTCAAATTATAACTGCTTACAGTAAAGACTTTACCGACATTCAAAAAGGATACAAATTGGCTTATTTAGGTAAAATGTTCCCTATGGAAGATCCTGATAAAGAAGAGGTCAACAACAGTACAAAATAACAAAAGGTTCTTTTTATTTGTAATACTATAGAATAATTTCTATGGTATTTTCATATCTGCTCATTTTAAGGTCATGAGCAGATTTTTACATCTATGTTTTTTATACTCCATAAGCTATCTAACTAAAAGAAATCTCAACAGATGAAGAGGTTTTTAGAAAATTGACTTTAAAAAGAACAAACTTTACTGCGGTTTGCCGGTTGATCACTTTTGTTCTATTATCTAGCGCGCAAGTACTAATTCGATAGTTCTTAACTGGAACACCCATTTTCACTTTTTTAGATTTACCCTCATACAAGAGATAGACCCATTTTATCCTTTTTTTATCCCAATTGGGGGGAATCTACTTTATAGAATAAGAGGTTGACTATAGTTTTACGATATCAATAATTAAACGACCAGTTATGAAACTAAAATCAACTATTCTATTAATTACGCTACTCATCACAGCTGTTTCTATTGCACAAAACACCATCAATGGTACTATTAATGACACATTAGAAACACCGCTTTCTTTTGCCAACATTATTCTATATGAAGTAGGAAAAGAAGAAGCGGTTATCGGAGTAATTAGCAATGATAACGGAGCCTATGTGTTTGAAAACCTTGTAAATGGTACTTATGTAATAGAAGTATCGGTGTTGGGGTTCGAAACCAAGAAATCTGATGAATTACAATTATCAGAATCGAACGTAGTAGTTGATTTTACCTTACAAGAAGAAGCTCAAAACCTAGATGAGGTTGTTGTAAAAAGTAAAAGACCACAAATTAAACAGACCGCGGAAAAGCTTATTGTTAATCTTGAAAATTCAGATATGGTGAATACCAATCTTCAAGATGTTGTAAAAAAGGTTCCGGGTATTATATTGACCAGTGGCAATGTAAGTTATGCGGGCCAGGGTAATATTAGAATACTGGTCAACGGCAAGACTACAGATTATATGGATACAGCAAGTTTGTTAAGAGATTTGCCTGCAGACAATATTTCTAAAGTAGAATTAATACAACAGCCAGGTTCAGAATATGACGCAGAAGGCGCCGGACCAATTTTAAACATCATTTTAAAGAATAATGTTAAGTTGGGTACCCATGGTAATGTTAAGTATATGGTGGGTTATGAAAATAGGTTTGAATATGCCACTAGTGCTTCGGTTGCGAGCTACAAAAACAAACTTAATTGGCAATTAAGTGCAGGATATAGAAAATCAACTTCTAGAGATGATTTAATACTGTCTCGTAAAGTATTAGATGACACTTATGAGCAAACCTCAAAATCTGCTTTTGACCCAATTATTATCAATATTGGTACAGGTGTAGATTATTACCTAACAGATAAGCATTCAATTGGTATTAGTGGCAGAATAGTTAACAGCGACTCTGACCGAATTTCTAATAACATTACTACAATATCAAGCGCAACATCAAACATTACCCTATTAACCGATAATAGTTTCGATAGAAATAGAAACATTAAATCTTTGAATCCGTATTACGAGTTTAAAGATGACAAGAACAAACTTGTACTGGACTATAATTTTGTGGACTACGGTTATGACAATGAAAACAATTTATATCAAGTAGGAACATCTGAACTATCTTATGAAAATAGGCGTTACCTTCAAGATGCATCATATAAAATTAATACTTATAAAGCTGACTATAAGCGAACGGTTAATGAGAATTTTTCTTGGAACGCCGGCGCAAAATTTTCAGATGTAGAATCAGATAGTGATTTACAATCTTTTACAGAAGATAATGAAGGAGTTTTTCAATTTCAACCAGCTGAGAGCAACAGGTTCTTGGTAGATGAAACAATTTTGGCATTGTATACTAAATTAAATGTAAAGGTTGATAAATGGAGTTTTTCTAGTGGATTACGTTGGGAAGAAAGTGATACCGAAGGTACTGCAACGACTACAGGGGAAATAAGAACAAGAAAAATCTCAAAGCTATTTCCGAGCGCAAGTATAAGTCGGGAAATTACAGAAGATATCAGTGCTAACCTTGCTTATAGTTATAGAATTCGTAGACCGTCTTACAGTTCCCTTAATTCTTTCGTGTATTTCTATGATCCGTTTACGTTTGAAGAAGGAAACCCCAATTTAAAACCTGCTTTTACGAACAGTTATCAGTTTAATTTGACGTATGAAAACCAACCGTTCTTTAATATAAGTTATAAAGAAACTTCAGATCAATTATTTGAAATTATTACCCAGATCGATGCATCTGCCGAGACTTCTAGAACCATGATCAATTTGGCAAAGAACGAAAATTGGAATTTTAGCCTCTTTGCACCTTTAAGTTTTATTGACGGATTAGATGGTTACACGGGTGTAATCGCAAATCATAATCGTTATGCATCAGAAAATCTAGATCCCGTGCTAGATTTATCTAAATGGAGCATTACCTGGTTTACAAGCGCAGAATATGAATTGCCTTGGGAAATCAATTCGGAAATATCAGGCTATTATACTTCGGGCGGATTAGAAGGTATTATTGAATATGATTGGATGGCCGGTATAGATATCGCTATTAGCAAAAGCTTTCTTGATGATAAATTAAAGGTTAGTTTAGAGTATGAAGAGTTGATTCAAAGACCTTTTAACGGTAGTGTAACGTATGATAATGTAGACGCAACAATAGTTTCTAATTGGGCAAGAAACAATGTATTTTTACAATTAAACTATAGTTTTGGTTCTAAATTCGGAAAGAACAATAAGCGAGAGAACGCTTCAAAAGCCGAACAAAACCGTATTAAACAAGATAATTAATACAAAGCATTATATGAACACTAAACTAACTAAGTCAGACTTTATATTGCTGGGTATTATTATTGGTGTAACATCACTTTTTAATGTTTGGCAGTATTATGTTTATGGTAATGATTTGTTAGAATACATAGTTGATATTCCAACGTATATAATAATGGCATGCATTGCCATTGGGTTGTTCATGTATTGGTTGTTGCCAAATTTCTTATTGAAGAAAACGAACTACTTTCTATTAATAAGCTTAGCAATTATAATATTAACCGTTACTGGTTTCATTGAGAATCTTGCCGGGTATTGGTCATGTGAAAATGATTGCAGAACATACCCGGTTTGGCACAAAGCATTATTGGACGGTCTTTTTGCTGGTGCTGATAATGTTGGTATTCCACTTGGAATATTACTGACAAAGAAGTTTTATGAAAGCCAAACACAGGTTGTAAAAATTCAAAAACAACAGAAGGAAAATGAGCTTAAGCTTTTGCGTTCGCAATTAGACCCTCATTTTCTTTTTAACAATCTAAATACTTTAGACGCCTTAATAGATAGTAATGCGGATAAGGCAAAAGAATATATAAATCGTCTTTCACTAATCTATAGATACTTGATTCAAACAAAAGATGCTGAGGTCATGGAGCTGTCAGAAGAAATGAATTTAGCGGATAATTATATGTTTCTTATTCAAACCCGATTTGGTGATGATTATAGTTTTCATATAAACAAGAATAGCGATTTTTCCAATAAATTTTTACCTACCGGTGGTATACAGGCCTTATTGGAAAATGTAGTAAAACACAACAAGGCAAACGGATTAGATAAGGTACATACTAGTATTGATATTGATGAAAATTGGTTGACAGTGGCAAACAACAAATCAAAATTTACAGTATCAAACGATAGTTTAGGTACAGGTCTTAACAATCTAAAAGCACGATATAAATTACTCTCAGAAGAGATTCCTGAAATAGAGGATAGTGAAACCGAGTTTAAAATTTCAATTCCGATAATTAAACTAAGCAACTAATGAGAAGCCTATGACACTTTTAATTTTAGAAGATGAAATTCCCGCTTATCAGAAATTATTAAGCCATCTTAAAACGTTTTTTGATAATGATATAACAAATCATTGGGCTCGGTCTATTGTAGAGGGCAAAGCACTTTTAGCGTCAAATTCTTATGACCTAATTTTGTCTGATATTAAGTTGCTTGATGGTATTTCTTTTGACTTGTTCAATGAGGTTGAGGTTACTTGTCCAATAATATTCTGCTCCGCTTACGATGATTATTTGTTTCAAGCCTTCAATACAAACGGTATTGCCTACATTTTAAAACCATACACAAATGCTGATTTTAAAAAAGCGCTAGAAAAGTATCAATCGTTCTTCAAGCAGGGGGAATATGATAATAAATTAAATAGCGACACCTTTAATGCCTTAAAACTGGCATTAAAAGAAGACCAAAATAATTATAAGAAACGGTTTGTTATAAAACGGCCTAATGGGATTCAGTTATTAAATACCTTTGATATAAGTATGATTGAAGCCTCTGGAGATTTTTGTATTGCTACCGACCAAGAAGGCAAAAGGCACCCAATATCTCAAACTATTGGTAGTATAGTACAGCAGTTACCACCACAGAAGTTCTTTAGAATCAACCGTAGTGAAATTGTACATATTGAGTTTATAGAACAGATTGAGAGTCACTTTAAAAATCGATTACTAATTACGGTAAAAGGATATAAAGAAAAAGCAATGACCAGTTCATCTACCACTTCCGATTTTAGAAAGTGGTTAGAATAACTTAATCGTTTAATTTTAGAACAGCCATAAACGCCTCTTGTGGAATTTCTACATTACCAACCTGACGCATTCGTTTTTTACCTTTCTTTTGCTTTTCTAATAATTTTCTTTTACGAGAAATATCACCACCATAACATTTAGCGGTTACATCTTTACGTAAAGCTTTTATAGTTTCTCTAGAAATAATTTTAGAACCTATTGCTGCTTGAATAGGAATATCAAACTGTTGCCTTGGTATTAATTCTTTTAGTTTCTCACACATTTTTTTACCAATGGTAGTAGCACTATCAAAATGTATTAATGCGGAAAGTGCATCAACCGGTTGTGCGTTCAAAAGAATATCTACACGAACCAATTTAGATTCGCGCATACCAATTGGAGTATAATCGAAAGAAGCATACCCTTTAGAAACCGTTTTAAGGCGATCGTAGAAATCAAATACTATTTCCGCCAGTGGCATATCAAAATTTAGCTCAACACGCTCTGTAGTCAAATAAGTTTGATTGGTAATCAACCCTCTTTTTTCTATACAAAGAGACATCACATTACCAACAAAATCAGATTTGGTAATAATGGTTGCCTTAATATATGGTTCCTCTACACGATCTATTGTTGATGGGTCGGGTAAATCCGTAGGGTTATTGACAATCAGGGGAACATCAGGGTCTTTACGTGTAAAGGCGTGATAACTAACGTTAGGTACCGTTGTAATAACGGTCATATCAAACTCACGCTCTAAACGCTCTTGAATGATTTCCATGTGTAACATTCCTAAGAATCCACAACGAAAACCGAAACCTAAGGCAGCACTACTTTCAGCAGCGAAAACTAAAGAAGCATCGTTTAATTGTAATTTTTCCATTGAAGACCTTAACTCTTCAAAATCTTCGGTGTCAACAGGATATATACCTGCAAAAACCATTGGTTTTACATCTTCAAAACCAGCAATTGCATTTGTGGTTGGGTGAGCAGAATCAGTAATTGTATCACCTACTTTTACTTCACGTGCATCTTTAATACCAGTAATTAAATAACCAACATCACCGGCATGAATTTCTTTCTTTGGGTGTTGCGTTAATTTTAAAGTGCCTACCTCATCGGCAAAATAACTTTTATCGGTTGCAACGAATTTTATTTTTTGTCCTTTTTTTATAGATCCATTTACTACTCTAAAATAAGTTTCAACCCCTCTAAAAGGATTGTAAACAGAATCAAACACAAGTGCTTGCAACGCTTCATCTGGGTTTCCTTTTGGAGCGGGTACCCTTTCAATAATTGCACTTAAAATTTCTTCGATACCTATACCTGTTTTTGCACTGGCAGGTATTACATCTTCAGCTTTACAGCCTAAAAGATCAACTATATCATCTGTTACCTCTTCTGGGTTTGCACTAGGTAAATCTACCTTGTTCAAAACAGGAATTATCTCTAAATCATTTTCTAAAGCCAAGTACAGGTTAGAAATGGTCTGTGCCTGTATACTTTGTGCCGCATCTACAACCAACAATGCACCTTCACAAGCCGCTATTGATCTAGAAACTTCATATGAAAAATCAACGTGACCAGGAGTGTCAATTAAATTAAGAATATATTGTTCACCCTTATAAGTATAGTCCATTTGTATGGCATGACTTTTAATGGTGATACCACGTTCTCTCTCAAGATCCATACTGTCAAGTAATTGCTCCTTTTTCTCTCGATCGGTAACAGAACCAGTAAATTCTAACAGTCTGTCTGCCAAGGTGCTTTTACCATGGTCAATATGTGCAATAATGCAGAAATTTCTAATGTTTTTCATAGCGGTAACAGTAATAATAATGCCAATTTATATTAGAAATAATGCCCGGCACTAAAGAGCAATTGCAAATATAATCTAATTTATATCGCTAAGCTTTAGTGTGGTTGCCTAATTATTGTTGTCTAGATTACTTTGGATTACATATATTGTAAAGGATTACAACGTTTTTTTAATTAGATTTGACTATCAACCCCAAATTGCCTTTGAAACTAATAATTGCTATTTTATTCTTTACCATAGGGTTATCTCATTATGGACATAGCCAAACCTTTGAACTTAAAGGTGAGGTTAAAGACCAATATCAAGAACCCGTAGCTTTTGCTTCTATTTTTCTACTTACAGTAACAGATTCTGTATTGGTAAAAGGTACTTCTGCCGATGAAAATGGAGTTTTTTTATTTTCAGATATTGCTGAAGGGCTATATTTTTTAAAGGCATCTTACGTTGGTCAAATGTCAGATAATTTAGCTGTTGAGATTTTAAAAGACACTAAAATTGGAGCCTTAATTTTAGAACAACATACAGAAGAGCTTAACGAAGTTACCGTTGTAAGCAATAAGCCTGTGGTAGAACGTAAGGTAGACCGTATTGTTTTTAATGTGGAAAACACAGTGCTTTCTCAGAATAGTTCTTGGGATATCTTAAGCCAAACACCTGGAGTTATTGTTATGAACGATGACCTTAAAGTTAGAAACCAAGCTACTACAGTATATATTAATAACCGAAAAGTTCAATTATCTGCAGAAGAGGTAAGAAGTCTTCTAGAAAATTACCAGGGCGAGAATATTAAATCGGTAGAGGTTATTCATAATCCACCAGCAAGTTATGATGCCGAAGGAGGTTCAATTTTAAATATTGTTACCAGTAAAAATCTATCAATAGGCTACAAGGGTAATGTTAATGCAGGGTATACACAAGGTGTATTTCCTAAATATAATTTTGGCACTTCTCATTTTTATAAGACCAAGAAGTTAAACCTAAATGCCAGTTATAATTATGCTCCCAAAAAGGAGTATAAGAACACTATAAATAACACAAATTTTATGGACGACAGCGGTATTGTTTCTATTTGGGATACTGATTTTGACCAAGTGATTAGAAGTAATTACCATAGTGCTGGTCTTGTTGTTGATTATGAATTTGATGATAAGAATTCTCTTAGTTTAACTAGTAATGCACAATTTCAGCCAAAGCGAGATGCTGATTTTTTTCAAGAGACAACAATTAAAAATGGCGCGGGAGTTCTAGATTCTATTTTTAACACCAACAGCTTTTTTAATGAAAAAAAGAATAACATTTCGGGCGACCTTACTTTTAAACATCAATTTAAAAATCAAGGAAATATAACTGCAAATACGCACTATACCTATTTCGACTTAGATCGTAACCAAAATGTTAATTCCAATTATTTTCTACCTAGTGGTTCTTTTTTACGCGATTTCAATTTCTCTACCCTTGCAGATCAACAAATAGATATAAAGACGGCGCAAATAGATTATACTGATTATTTAGGTAGTGTATTTTTTGAAATGGGCGTAAAAGGTTCTTTTATTGATTCTGAAAGTAGATTAGATTATTTTTTACAGAATAACGGTACAGAGTTTATACCTAATTTATCTGATGATTATACCTATGATGAAAGTGTTTATGCTGGTTATTTTAGCTTATCAAAAGATTGGGAAAAATGGAGCTTAAAAACAGGTCTTAGGGCAGAACAGACAGAAAGTTCTGGTTTATCTGTAAATGTTGCTGATATGAATAAGTTAAGTTATTTTGAACTTTTTCCTTCATTATATGTTCTTCATAATATTAATGAGCATCATAGCTTATCTTTTGATTATGCTAGAAAAGTACAAAGACCTAGATA
>TARA_R110002033_G_scaffold39534_3_pt1 | contig 30406 bp, 37 predicted proteins | sample TARA_R110002033 | Tara Oceans TARA_R110002033 (sample SAMEA4397051) | marine metagenome | biome: Polar Biome; feature: [SRF] surface water layer (ENVO:00010504); material: water (ENVO:00002006), including particulate matter (ENVO:01000060) such as... | depth 5 m
ACTGCCTTGTACGGCGTCGGATAAAAATCTCTTTCTACCCTATCAAAATTTGATCTTTTGCCCATTTTCTCTAAAAAAAAATGCTAGACCAGCTTCTCTAGCGATAGGTGTGCTGGCCTAGCTAGTTTGTGCTGTTATAGGTATCAGCACAGGGAGGAAACATCGAAAAACTCTGTTTGACCAAACTAACTAGGCTAGTTCTAGCATAGATTCTAGTTCTAGTCTATAGCTAGTCTAGCCTATATATTATATTTTTAGTCTAGACTAAGTTCTAGTAGTACTAGTATAAGGGTTTGTGCGTTACAAATTTGTTCGGGGAAATGCTTTGCCAAAAAAAGTTGAACACAAGTACGAGTTTAGTCGGGATAAGAAAACCTCTATCGGCTCCTCCACATTCAGCAGACCTCTGAACAAACACAAACGCAGAGATTGGAAGAAGTACATAGGTCAAGGCAGATGAAGTGGGTGATCATTGTCATCATGACCACATTTTCTGTCGATGGTCACGATGCGGTTGAAATTTCCATGAGGTACGACAAGCCATTCTATTTTGAAACGAAGAATGATTGTTTGGTTTACGTCAAAGAAAACGCCCTTGAGCTATCTCTTTTTGCAATTTCAAAATTCAACAACGAAAAGCAAGTTGAAAATATATTCTGCATTCCGAAAGAAGCATCAATATGAATTTCACCACAATTGAAATTGCGCGGGACCTATCGAAGACTGAAACATTCTTCCTTCTTGCTGCATCATGTAAAGACAATTTGGTGTATCTGGCATCTCCGTTCAAATCAGAAAAGGTCTTCCAGCCCTATAAAGGGGTCCCTGAGTGGGTTTGGCGTGAAAGGGCTGCACAGACAGCCATTGTTACCGAATGGCTACTCAACAACGGAATATGGGCCTTCTCGCCTATAGTCTACGGGATGCATATTGAAGAAATGTGTGGCAGTCATGATTCTGGCTGGTGGCTGCGTAGGGATTTTGAATTTTTTAAAAAATGTGATGTCTTTGCAATTCTCGCATTAGCTGGATGGGAAGAAAGTCCCGGCGTCCAAAAAGAGATTGAATGGGCATTAACAACTGGGAAAACAATATTTAAATTAGAGTTGGAGGATAGTTTTTTTGACGAAGAAACAACAGCAAGTGCTGAATTTCATAGAAAAATTTTGGGAAACGCATAAGTACTCTCCTTCATATCGAGAGATATCAGACATTGAGGGAACAACATTATCTCACGCACACGCTATCGTGTCGGCGTTGTCCAAAAGAGGATTTATTCACACAGAAAAAGGTCAGGCTAGAGCAATCTATCCCATACCTGTATGGAGGTGCATGAGGCATGAGGCCGATATATCAGACGCAAAATGATCTAGATAACGAGACCAGCGTTCTTACTGACTTTGAGACGTTCCTGTTGGATGATGTATATTTTGCAACAGAAGGCCCTGTGAAGAATGATTTCTGGTCTATCAAGTCTCCAAATTTTTCATGCTACGATTATGTTCTCACTTGTGGCGATGAAGATGAGCCGGGGGACCCTATTGCTTTGATCGAGGTCAAGCAAAGAAGATATAAATCAAATAGCTTTCCAACCTATAAAATATCAAAAAAGAAAATCGACAACATCATTTGTGCATCTTACGAGCGCAATATGATATCGATGTTGATCGTTCAGTGGAACGATGCCGTCACCAGTATGATTATTTGCAATCCATTTGATCAGATAGACAATTACCTTAATAGCCCGGTGACGGACGAAGGCTTTTCAATTTTTGATAATTGGTGTGGAGATATGAACTCTTATATTTCGAGAGGCAAAATAACAACCACAACGTGGGGCAGGACAGACAGAAACGATCCTCGCGACATCGAAGCTGCCTATGAGATACCAATGACCCTATTCAGATCAGTTGACTAACAATCACCCCATGAAACCATGTGAGATAAAAATGTATGAATTAAAAGTAAAAGACGGAACATATAAATCAGACACTTTATTTTCATTAATGTGGGCTGTGTTTTATCACAGGCTGCATCATTGGAAAAAAGGTGAAGGATTTAAGGATTAAGTTGATTGTTAGAAAAAACAAACAAAATACAAAATATTGATTTTGTGGTCATTGTTTATTATAAATAGCATGTACCTATTATTTAGGTCCGGTGCCGGGAATACCGATACCCGTGCAAGTTCCCCTTTACGCACCGGGAAAAGGGCGCTTCGGCGCTCTTTTCCTAATTTGAATGGGGTTATATGGACGTTCAGCTAGAAAGCTACTTGAATAAGGTTTCTACTCTGCCTGCTGCGGAGCAAGAAGAAATATTGAAGTTGCTACAAGACTTGGATGTGGCGACAAAAAGAGAAGCATCCCAAACTAGTTTCCTCAGATTTGTACAAGAAATGTGGCCTGCTTTTATTCATGGCTCTCATCATGAGATCATGGCAGATGCCTTTGAAAAGGTGTGTGACGGTAAGTTAAAAAGATTAATTATTAATATGCCGCCACGGCATACCAAATCAGAGTTTGCTTCATATCTTCTACCCGCTTGGTTCTTGGGCAGGTATCCAGAAAAGAAAGTTATCCAAACCGCACATACAGCAGAACTGGCCGTAGGGTTTGGTCGTAAAGTGCGAAACCTAGTTGGAGACGATACCTTCAAGTCGGTGTTCAAGGACGTATCTTTGAGATCAGACTCAAAAGCTGCCGGTCGATGGAGCACCAACAAAGATGGTGAATATTTTGCTATTGGTGTTGGCGGTGCTGTTACTGGTAAGGGCGCTGATCTTTTAATCATTGATGATCCGCACAGTGAGCAAGAGGCTAGGTCTTCTGATATCTCTGTATTTGACCCTGTGTACGAGTGGTATACATCAGGCCCTAGACAGAGATTACAACCGGGTGGTGCGATTGTGATCGTTATGACGCGGTGGCATCAACGAGATTTGGCTGGTCAAATATTGAAAGCTTCTCAACAAAGGGATGGCAGTGATGAATGGAAGGTTATCCAGTTGCCTGCAATCCTGCCGTCAGGGAATTCTCTTTGGCCTGAGTTTTGGCCCCAGCCAGAACTAGAGAAGCTAAAGGCTGAGTTGCCTGCATCAAAGTGGTCAGCACAATATCAACAAGACCCCACTGCTGAAGAAAACGCTATTATCAAAAGAGATTGGTGGCGTGTGTGGGAAGAAAAAGAACCGCCTAACTGTGAGTTTATAATACAATCATGGGATACAGCTTTTCTGAAAACAGAAAGGGCTGACTATTCAGCTTGCACAACGTGGGGTGTTTTTTATCCTGACGAAGACGAAGGCGGTAACGCAAACATAATTCTTTTAGACGCATTCAAAGATAGAATGGAGTTTCCAGAATTAAAAAGTGTTGCAATGAAAACATACAATGAATGGGAACCAGACGCCTGTATTGTAGAGGCCAAAGCGGCTGGTATGCCGCTTATATTTGAGTTGCGTCAGATGGGGATGCCTATCGGGGAATTCACTCCATCTAGAGGCAACGACAAGATAGCCCGTGTAAATGCTGTTAGTGATCTCTTTGCCTCTGGCGTTGTGTGGACGCCCCAAACTTCTTGGGCAGAAGAGGTTATAGAAGAATTCGCAGCGTTTCCTGTCGGAGAGCATGATGACTTGGTTGACAGTAGCACTCAAGCATTACTCAGGTTTAGGCAGGGCGGTTTCATAAGAATGTCATCTGACGATGACGAGGATTTTATTCCCCGATCAAAGGCGGATTATTACTAATGAGTATATCAGATAAGTTACAGAAAAATTGTCAGGTTGACAGTAGAAACAATCCATATTCTCTAGATCAGTGCGAAGAAGTCCACCAGTCTTTTGTAGCAAGCGGAATGGGCCATTCGCAGTACGCAAAGAATATTGGAATTGGAGTTGGCAAGCTCCGATATATTCTAAGGCGTAGGCTAGAGCTAATAGAAAAGTTTGATACAGATGCTCCTTTTTTTGTAAGAAAAGAAGATATCGGTGACGATATAGCTGACGTTAATGATATCATTGCCAGAAGAAGACGCGAATTCAACAGAAGAGATAAGGCTACAAAATCAAACGCATTGATACCGTGCTTTGTCAAAATCAAAGGCCCTGTGGGAATTTTGCACATGGGGGACAATCACGTTGATGACCCCGGAACAGACATCCACCTTCTTCAGAAACATATTGACCTGATTAACGGTACGGAGGGATTGTTCGGTGCTAATGTTGGCGACATGGCAAATCACTGGGTTGGACGGCTCGCTCGCCTCCATGCATATCAGTCAACTACTGAAGCAGAAAGTTGGAGACTGGTGGAATGGCTTATGACCAGTGTTGATTGGTTATATATAATTGGCGGCAATCACGATATGTGGGTTGGTGATGGCGATCCTATTGAGTGGATGGTTAGAAATCAGATGGGGGTTTATAAGTCCCACGGCGCTAGAATAGAGTTAAGATTTCCTAATGGCAATTCAGCTATTATTAACGCTCGTCATGACTGGCCGGGGCATTCTCAGTATAATCCAGCGCACGGTCCAGCGAAGGCAATACAAAGAGGTGTAACTGACCATATAGTTATCGCTGGTCATAAGCACATAACGGGATACCAAATCTTAAAGAACCCGTTGTCTGGCGTCATATCTCATGCGCTAAGGGTTGCTTCATATAAAATCCATGACGATTATGCTAATGCCTTGGGTTTGCCGGATCAGAATATATCGCCAGCAGTTTTGACTATTATAGACCCAGAAAAAGATCAAAGCGATCCGGGTATGATCAATGTTTTCCACGATGTTGATAGCGGTGTGGAATTTTTAAGATTTTTAAGAAAAAAATATGTTAAAGTTAATGAAGCATCTCAAGGAAAAGTCTGATGGCTGTAGAAAAGCGTCTTGAAGAGAGTGAAATTGAATTAATGGACCCCGACAGCCCTGCCCAAGAGGTGGAAGTCGCTGTTGTTAATCCTGAGGCTGTTGCGATTTCAACAGATGATGGTGGTGTTGTGATTGACTTTAGCCCTGAAGGCGAAGGCATTTTTGAGGGCGGTCATGATGCAAATCTAGCTGACGCAATGGATGATAAGGAGCTTCAGGGTCTTGCTTCAGAACTTTCTTCTGACTTTGAGATGGATCAAAACTCTCGTTCTGATTGGGCAGACGCTTATGTTAAGGGCCTAGACCTGTTGGGTTTAAAGGCCGAAGACAGAACCACGCCTTGGCCCGGAGCTTGCGGAGTTTACCATCCTATCTTGACAGAGGCAGTGATACGCTTTCAATCGCAAGCGATTATGGAGGTGTTTCCAGCGTCTGGACCCGTCAAGACTAAAGTTGTTGGTAAGATTACGAACGAAAAACAAGAACAGGCAAACCGCGTTCGAGATTATATGAATTACCTCTTGACCGAAAAAATGACAGAGTATCGTCCAGAGATGGAACAACTGTTGTTTAGTCTGCCGTTAGCTGGGTCAGCCTTTAAAAAAGTTTACTTTGATGCCAGCATGGATCGTATTTGCACTACGTTCGTACCCGCCGAAGATTTTGTAGTTAGCTATGGAAGCTCTGATTTGCCGTCAGCAGAAAGATACACGCATATTATGCGTAAATCTTCTAATGAGATTAGGAAGTTGCAAGTCGCTGGTTTGTATAGAGATGTAAAGATTGGTAATGCTCCTAACTATGAGACTGATATTCAAGAGAAGTATGACGAAATAGAGGGCGAGAGCCGCGCAGGCGACAATGACAATCGTCACATTGTTCTAGAAATGCATGTTGATCTTGATCTGGAAGGCTTTGAAGATAGAGACGATAGCGGAGAACCGACAGAGATAGCGTTGCCGTATGTTGTGACTATTTTAAAGTCTGGCAATAAGATTTTGTCTATACGCCGCAATTGGTATGAAGATGATAATAAGAAAATGAAGCGTATGCACTTTGTGCATTATCAATATATGCCCGGTTTAGGGTTTTATGGCTTCGGACTTATTCATCTGATTGGTGGTATTGCTAAAAGCGCAACTTCAATTCTTCGTCAGTTAGTCGATGCTGGCACACTCTCTAACCTTCCGGGTGGTCTAAAGTCTCGCGGTTTGCGTATAAAGGGAGACGATAGTCCAATCATGCCGGGTGAGTTCAGGGATGTTGATGTTCCGGGTGGAGCAATCAGGGATAATATCACATTCCTTCCATACAAAGAACCAAGCGGCGTACTTCATCAGATGCTGGGTGAGCTCGTTGATGAAGGCAGGCGTTTCGCTTCCTTGACCGATTTAAAGCTTGCTGACATGAAGCAGGACGCTCCCGTGGGCACAACCTTGGCTTTAATTGAACGGTCAATGAAGGTTATGACTGCAATTCAAGCTCGTTTACATGCTTCGATGAAGCGAGAGTTTGTTTTAGTTTCTGACCTTGTCCATGATTATGGGGCAGACGATGGTTATGAGTACGAATCAGAGGATGACGCTGTAAAAGTAGAGGACTTTGATAATCGTATAGATGTCATCCCTGTTAGCGATCCAAACTCATCTACGATGAGTCAACGCATTATGCAGTATCAGGCTGCATTACAGCTATCTCAACAAGCCCCTCAAATGTATGATTTGCCAGAACTGCATAGGCAAATGCTTGATGTTCTTGGAATTCAAGATGCAGATTCTATTATTCCTCTTACTGGAGAGAGGAAGCCCCGTGATCCTGTATCAGAGAACATGGATGTTCTGAACGGCAAGCCAATGAAAGCGTTCTCATATCAAGATCATGAAGCGCATATACAGGTGCATATGAACGCCATACAAGACCCGAAAATTACTCAGCTTGTGAGCCAAAGCCCGATGGCCGGCACCATACAGGCCGCTATGTCAGCGCACATACAGGAGCATTTAGGGTTCATGTACAGGCGTGAGATTGAGAAGCAAATGGGCGTTGAGTTGCCACATGAGAATGAGCCCCTGCCAGAAGATGTTGAAGTTAACTTGTCTCGCCTTGTTGCTGAAGCGTCAGATCGGTTATTCCGAAAAGATGTTATGGAAGAGCAACAGAAGAAAGCTATGGAGCAGGCCCAAGACCCTGTTATCCAGATGCAACAACAAGAGCTCCAGCTTGAGGCGGCAGACCTTGAGCGTAAGGCGCAAACTGACACCGCTAGAATGATCAAAGACCTTAAAGAGGCCCAGATGCGTCAAGAGACTGAGCTTCTCAGGATCAAGTCTCAAGAGCGTATGGAAGGCTCTAGGCTGGGCGTTGAGATTGCTAAAGACGCTTTGGCGGCAGAGCAGAAAAAAGAAGACGTTAAGCGTAAGGGCATTATGGATACAGCCAAGGTTCTTTCTGATGTTGGAAAAAGCTTGATGAACCCGAATAATGGTAATAGAAACAATAGAGGTTAAAATTAACTTGAGGTGATGTGTGGCTGTAATAGAGAATCTCTATGAGTTATATCAAAAGAACATTAGAGAATATATGAATGAGAAGGCAGACTTTTTAGCTACTGGTGGTGCGAGTAGTTTTGAAGAATACAACAAGGCAGTGGGAGTAATCCAAGGTCTTGCATTGGCTGAAAGAGAGCTTATTGATCTTTTTGATGCTTTGCGTAAAGGAGAAGAAGATGACTGAAGAGAATGTCGTTCCATTGGACGATGTAAGAAAGGCAAAAGCCCTGCCTGATCCTGTGGGCTATAAATTGCTCATAGCAATCCCCACTAAAGAAGAAAAGACTGAAGGTGGCATCTTGTTGCCGGAAGACGCTCGCCGTCGAGAAGAAGAAGCCAGCATTACGGGCCTGATATTAAAAGTTGGTCCTGACGCTTATTCTGACATTGAGAGGTTTCCCGGCGGTCCTTGGTGCAAAAAAGGCGATTGGATCGTAATGCGCTCTTATAGCGGCACTAGGATAGAGGTGCATGGCAAGGAGTTTCGTATTATTAATGACGATTCTGTCGAGGCAATAGTAGAAGACCCAAGGGGGATCAAACGGGTATGATTAAAGAAGGAGCTTTGCAAGAGGCTGAAGAAGTCATTGAGGAAGAAGATGTTCCCGACCCTGACGCCTTTGAAGTTAGTATCGTAGATGACACTCCCGAAGAAGATCGTGGTCGAGTTAAGCAAGCGGATGACGATGCTGAAGACGCTGATGTTGACGACGATGATGAGGAAGTGGATGAAACGCAGTTCAGCAAGCGTATCCAAAAAAGGATTAATAAGCTTCGCTATGATTACAATGAAGAGAGACGAGAGAAAGAGCGTTTTCAAAGAGAAAATACAGAAGCAGTAACTTACGCTCAATCTATACAAAGTCAGAATGACAATTTGCGAAATCAGTCTTCTGAGTTAAGGCGTCTCCTCTATGATCAGGTGGCTGCAAAAACAGACACAGAAATAGAATCTGTTAAACGTCAATATAAGGACGCTTACGAGAGTGGTGATACAGACTCGGTTGTAAGCGCTCAAGAGGACTTGAGTAGGCTTTATGCTGAAAAAACTAGATTTGCAGTTGAGAGCGACGGGTTTGATCAACAGGCCGCGTCTCAACAGCAGCCTCAACCTCAACAGCAGGCACCTAATATACCGCCTCCTGATCCAATGGCAGTTGACTGGTTAAAACGTAATTCTTGGTTCCAGCAACCCGGATATGAGGAATTGACAGGATTTGCTGTGGGTCTTCATGAAAAACTTGTAAAACAAGGGGTAGACCCGCGTAACAATCCAAGCTATTATGAGAATATAGATGCTGCTATTGAAGAGCAGTTTTCTAAAACCTTGGGGAAGGGCAAAAAGCCAGCTAGTGAGGCTCCGACTTCCCGAAGAACCCCGGTAGTATCGCCGTCCAAAAGGGGGTCTGGTGGTACTCCGCGCAAAGTGGAGTTAACTAGTACTCAGGTTTCTCTCGCCAAGAAACTTGGGTTATCGCCTCAACAGTACGCGGCACAGCTTGTGAAGGAGATGAGTAATGGCTGACGTAAGAGGATCAGAGCGCAAACCGAGACAGACGGATACCCGTGAAGAACAGGTGCGTAATAAACCATGGGAACCGCCGCAAGTACTTCCTGATCCAACCCCGCAAGACGGTTATGTTTTTCGGTGGATTAGGACTTCTACTCTTGGCAACGCAGACAATGTGAATGCATCTAAGCGTTTCCGGGAAGGATGGGAGCCTGTAAAGGCTGAGGATCATCCAGAGTTGATGCTTCAATCTGACCACGGTACAAAGTGGGAAGGGAACATCGAAGTTGGAGGTCTTCTACTTTGTAAGACTACCGTCGAAAATGTAGAAGCGCGTAATGAGTATTATGCGAATGCAGCGGCTAGGCAGGTTGAGTCTGTTGATAACAACTTCATGCGGGAGAATGATCCGCGAATGCCTAAGCTAAATGAATCTTCTACTAGGGTTCAGTTTGGCCGAGGTTCGAAGCCGGGTTAGTCTCTTTGGTTTAAACTTTGTCCTTTGGAAGGAGATTAGGCAATGGCAACAACTGCTACGCCTTATGGATTCCGTCCTGTTGGTCTTCTTGGCGGTGGCACTTGGTCCGATTCAATTCGCCACATTAAGATTGCTAACAATTACGGAACTGCGATTTTCTATGGAGATGTCGTAAAACTCGTCAATACTGGTACGGTGGAAAAAGACACCGGGACCACGGCGATGACACCCTGTGGAATCTTTGTTGGGGTTCGATATACTGATCCTAACACAAGTCAATTGACCTTTAGTCAAACGTATCCTGCTTCTACGGCAGCAGATGATATTATGGCTTATGTTGTGGATGATCCGAATGTGGTCTTCCAAGCACAGGGCGATGCCTCTTTGGCTCAAACCGCCCTTGGCAACAATGTAGCTGCCGTTCAAACGGCTGGCTCTACGTCAATTGGAACGAGTAAGAACGCTGTTGATTCTAGTACAATAGCGGTCACAAAAACTCTCCCAATTCGCATCATTGATTTCGTTGATGGTCCGAACTCTGAGGTTGGTGACGCCTTTACGGATGTCATCTGTAAGTTCAACTCTGGTGGTGACGCGACTGGCGACAGTTGTGCTTCCCATCAATATCAAGATACCACTGGTATCTAGGAGGTCTAGCAATGGCTATTTCAAGAGCACAGATGCTTAAAGAACTCCTGCCGGGGTTGAATGCTCTCTTCGGTCTGGAGTACGAAAAGTACGAAGACGAACATACTGAGGTTTATGAGTCCGAATCTTCTGAGCGTAGCTTTGAAGAGGAAGTGGCTTTATCAGGGTTCGACGCTGCGCCTGTCAAGAATGAAGGCTCATCGATTTCGTATGATGTCGCGCAGGAATCTTTTACTGCTCGCTATAACCACGAAACGGTTGCAATGGGTTTTGCAATTACTGAGGAAGCTATGGAGGATAACCTCTATGACTCTCTCAGTGCTCGCTATACCAAAGCCCTTGCCCGTGCAATGGCTTATACGAAGCAGGTAAAAGCTGCCACACCACTGAATAATGGTTTCAACACCTTTCAGTCTGGTGACGGTGTAACCCTGTTTAGTACTGCTCACCCGTTGGTGAGTGGTGGCACTAACTCTAATCGTCCTGCTACGGCAACGGACTTGAATGAAACCTCTCTTGAGGCTGCTGTCATTCAAATCTCAAAATGGACGGATCAACGTGGCCTTTTGATTGCGGCTCGCCCCCGCAAGCTGATTGTCCCACCGGACTTGATGTTTGTTGCAACTCGTATTCTCGAATCCGAGCTTCGTGTTGGAACCGCTGACAACGATGTCAACGCCATCATGACCAATGGTACAATACCTGAAGGTTATGCGGTCAATCATTACCTCACGGACACAAACGCTTTCTTCATTCGCACTGATGTGCCGAATGGCATGAAGCATTTTGAACGTGCTCCAATGACGACTGCTATGGACGGTGATTTCCAAACTGGTAACGTGCGATACAAGTCGCGTGAGCGTTATTCGTTTGGTGTTTCTGATCCTCTCGGAATTTTCGGTTCACCCGGAGCTTCCTAAGTTAGTGGAGGGGGAGGGTTCGCCCTCCCCTTCTTTTTTTCAATTGTCGTGATGGCGCTTATGCGTTGGTTCTGAGGAGGACTGTTATGACAACCACTCATTTTACGAATGGCGTTTCTAACCAAACGGTTGGTGACCCTTTATATGATTATCCGTATCTAGACCCGTTTAAGTTCTACAGCTACTCTAATGATTTCTTCACTTATCATTCTGATGAGTGGACGATCACAACGACAGAGGCTGGAACAGGCAGTGCCACTGAAGCGTTAACGTCTCAAGCTGGCGGGGCTCTTCTTGTCACAAACGCTGCGGGAGACAACGATCTCGACTTCTTCAATCTGAAGGGTGAGTCTTTTAAGTATGTTTCTACGAAGCGTATGTTCTTCAAAGCTAAGTTCAAGGTTAGTGACGCTACTCAATCTGATGTTGTTATGGGTCTTACGATCACAGACACAACTCCGCTTGATACGACTGACGGTATTTTCTTCCAGAAAGATGATGGCGATACTAATATCGACTTCAACATCGAGAAGAATAATAGCGCCACATCCAATACGGCTATTGGCACCCTTGCTGATGATACGTTCATTACTGTAGCATTTGCGTATGATCCCAATACAAGCTCTTTCTCTATATTCATGGACGATGCTAAGGTTGGTGAGCAAACCACTCTCACAAATGTTCCTGACGATGAGGAACTGACGATTGCTTTTGGCATCCAAAACGGAGAGGCAGCAGCAAAAACCATGACTATCGATTACATTATTTGTGCAGTCGAGCGGTAATTTAGGTCCGGGAGGGGGTAACTCCTCCCCACCTTTTAGGAGGTTTATATGGCGGATGCTGTAAACGTCACCACTATTGAGGATGGGGAGCGGCAACTTGTTGTTCAGTTGACAAACCTCTCCGATGGTACAGGTGAGAGTGACGTAACCAAGATCGATGCTTCGGCGCTTGCTTCTAGCGCTACAGGCAAAGCGTGTAATGAAGTTCGCATCCAAGAGATATGGGCGCAAGTTCATGGATTTGATGGAGTTCGACTTCTTTATGATGCTGATACCAATGTGGTAGCGTTTGACGCTGGCGTTGGTTGGAATTATCAGGACTTCTCTAGTGTCGGTGGATTGAAGATGTATGGAACCAACGCTATTGGCGACATTCTTCTTTCTACATTAGGCACAGAAGCGTCTGGCGATTCTTACGAGATCGTTATTAGGGCAGTCAAGTACTACGCCTAATGGATATCGGGGCAAGTATGATATGGAACGTCACATTAAGCGTGTGCGTTCCTATCTTCGTGTTCTGGCTTCGATCCTTAGGTCAAAGGTTTGATAGGATGGATGCCGATATACACAGCTTTAGGGTAGGTCTTTCTGAAACTAGAGAAAAAATGGCGCATAACTATGTGACCAAGACTGATCTGCAAGACGATATAAAGTCGATTATGCTTAGGTTTGATAGGCTTGAAGAGAAGTTTGACAAGATTTTGACTGAGAGATTGTCAAGGATGTAGGTCCGATATGGCGGCACGAAGAAAGCGCGGAACTGGTATGAAGGGCATGACCATAAAAGGTGGTCATAAGCGCTCTACTAAATCAGGCGCAGGCATGACCGCCAAGGGGGTTGCTAAATACAGGCGTCAAAACCCCGGAAGTAAGCTGAAAACGGCTGTCACTGAGAAAAAACCTAAATCAAAAGCCAGAGCAAGTCGCCGTAAGTCTTTCTGCGCTCGTAGCGCTGGTCAGATGAAAAAATTCCCTAAAGCTGCCAAGAACAAGAATAGTAGATTGCGTCAAGCTAGGCGCAGGTGGAGATGTTGATGGTTGCAAAGAAAAAATCCCCCGCAAAAAAGAAATCACCTGCTCGTAAGCCTGCGGCTAAAAAAAGTCGGGTGAACGAGGCTGGTAACTATACGAAGCCTACTATGCGGAAGCGCTTGTTTAGCCGAATAAAGTCTGGCGGCAAGGGCGGTAAGCCGGGTCAATGGAGCGCAAGGAAGGCTCAGATGCTGGCAAGTGCTTACAAAAAAGCTGGTGGCGGGTATAGAGACTGATGCCAAAACGTAAATCTCAAAAGAGTTTAGATAAATGGACAAAGCAGAAATGGAAAACCAAGTCGGGAAAACCTTCGGGCAAAACTGGGGAGAGATACTTACCAGCGAGCGCTATAAAGTCGTTGTCCCCTCAGGAGTATGCAGCGACCACGCGAGCAAAGCGCCGGGGGACTGCTGCCGGAAAACAGCACGTCAAACAACCAAAAAAAATAGCTAAAAAAACAGCTAGGCACCGTAAGAAATGAGCATATCGCGTTCTCAAATGGGTAGTCAATTGAAGGGGGGCAAGAAAATGCCTTTTTCTAAATACAGTCCTAAGCAAAAAAAATTAGCTAAAGTGGCTCCTCCGCGCAATAAAATTACAGGCGCTGATTTAAAAAAGCTAAAGAAAAAGAAACCTTCTAAGGGGCGTAAAAAAAAGTGAACACTAAAAACGGCGTTATTTACGAAGATTTGCGGTTCTGGTCTAGTTCTGTTTTAGAGAAGCCAAATCCACACCTTTCAGGGCTACCAGCTTGTCCTTATGCAAAGAAGTCATGGTCAGACGGTCGCATTGATGTTTTGATTGGGGAAGATGTTCTAGATTTAAAGAAAGCAATAAACCTCTACAACCCAATCTCTACGGATATATTGATATGGGTTAATTTTAACTTAGGGCGTCAGGACTTATGGGAGCGCTGGATTGCCTTGTGGAACAGGAGGCATGTAAAGAAAAACATTAACCTTATGTTGTTCCATCCTGATTATCCGCCGTCAGAGGCTAATGAGGCTTTTTTAACTGACAATGAATGGGAATCCTCCCTTGATGATTATATGATGGTTTTTATTCAATCGCTTTCCGAACTTAATAAAGCAAGTGTGGCGTTAGAAGGCGTTGGGTATTATAATCATTTCTCAGATCATCTTTATCAAACACTGGTTTTGGATAGAAGGAGAGTTTGCGATGGCGATGGGTAAAAAGAGAATGGCTAAGAAGAAAAAGCCAGCGAAGAAAGTTATGGCTCGCGGCGGCATGAAAAAAGTCATGATGCGCGGCGGCAGTAAATCTATGAAGAAAAAGAAGTAACTAAATGGCAACCAGCGGCACATCAGATTTCACTCTAGATATCATAGATATCTGCGAAGAAGCCTATGAGAGAGCAGGCATGGAGATGCGTGGCGGTTATGAGTTAAAAACCGCTCGTCGCAGCTTAGACCTTATGTCTCTTGAGTGGATTAATCGTGGGGTTAATCTTTGGACTATTGAAGAGGGGACTTTGGCGTTAACCGCTGGCACTGCTACCTATGGATTTCCGGCGGGTACGATTGATTTTATTGAGCATCACATTAGAACTAACGCTAACAGCACAAGCAATCAGTCTGATTCAAGCTTAACAAGAATTAGCCCGTCAACATTTGCTAATATTCCTAATAAGCTTACTTCAGGTAAGCCTTTGCAAATCTATATCCAAAGGACAAATAGTCCCCAGTTTACTTTATGGCCCGTGCCAGATGCCACACAGACATATACGTTGGCCTTCTTGAGAATTAAAAGAATTCAAGATGTTGGCACTAAAGGGACCAATAATTACGATGCGCCGGGCCGTTGGTTGCCTGCTCTGACCGCTGGTTTGGCTTACTATGTTTCAATGAAGAATGTCCAAACGCAAGAAAGAACACCCGGTCTCAAACAAATTTATGATGAGCAGTTTGATTTTGCCGCTGGTGAAGACAGGGTAAAGGCAGGCATACGAATCACTCCGGGGGGTTATAACATATAATGTCCTATGCTGACGGTAAGTATGCTCTTGGTATCTGTGATCGAAGCGGATTTACATACAAGTTGAAAGACTTGATGTACGAAGTGAGGGACGGGAAGAATACGGGCCTGCGTGTGGGGCGTGATATGTTAGACCCAGATCATCCACAAAACTTCTTAGGCAGTTTCCCAATAAATGATTTTCAAGCTTTAAGGGGCGCTCGCCCAGACAATAGGCTCGGCTCTTCTTCAAATGCATCTGCAAATTGGAACCCTGTGGGAGATAGAAACACTCTTTCTCAAGCTTATGGGTTCTCAACGCAAGATAGCTTGCAGGCGAATGGAGGCGTGGGCTCTGTTACGGTCTCGGTATGATGTCGTGTTTTAGTGAAGATATAGATTTAATGCAGAAAGCTGCCGCTGATTTAGACTCTTTTTACTTTGTTAGCGTCGATGGGGCTGATGAAGACAATGTTAAAGTTGTTGTAGAGTTTTCTGGAATTAGCGATCTCGATCAAGCTATGTGGTTTGGGCGTTATGTTTCTTTGCTTCTACAAATAAATGATTTTGATGGTTACTCTGAATTGCCAAACTGAGGCTCTACTATGAATTATACACAATTAAAAACTGCTATTCAGGATTATACACAAAGTAGCGAGACCTCCTTTGTAACCAATATAGACACCTTCATTACGCAAGCTGAGAACCGTCTTTTCTTTGATATTGATGTTCCTGATTTTCATAAAAATGTTACTGGAACGATGACGCAAAACAACACCTTCTTACAAAAACCCGAAGATTTGTTTAAGGTGTACTCATTAGCGGTTATCAAGACAGGGAATGTGTATAGCTATATGTTGCCTAAAGATGTTTCTTTTATCCGTGAGGCTTTTCCTGACGCTGACGATTCGGGCTTACCTACGCATTACGGCAACTTTGACGATGAGTTTTTTATTGTTGGCCCTGTCCCTGATGACGATTATTCGGTAGAGCTTCACTACAAGTTTCAACCTGACGCATTGTCGTCCACTAATGCAAATAGTTGGTTTGGTGACAATGCTGAAGCGGCTTTGTTGTATGCTACTCTGGTAGAGGCATATACTTACTTAAAGGGCGAGCAGGATATAATGTCCTTCTATGGTGAGAGATATAGCTCTGCCTTGCAAGCCTTGCAAAATTATGGGGCCGCTGAGGTTAATATGGATTCTTATCGCAACACTATGAGGCGCACAGCATGATCTCTGAAGCCCTATCTACAGGAGCAGTACCATCTGTCTTTGTTGAGACAAGTTCAAACGGTGGGCTGTCTGCTGAACAAATAACAGACTTGTGTTGTCGTAAGTTAATTTACGTCTCTGACGATGCGCCCCCGGCTATACGAGATCAGGCAAATTCGTTTAAAGTTCGTGTAGAAAGTGTGGTTTTGAGTTATATTAAGGAAGCTATGAGGGCAGAGCGAGATCGTTGCGTCCATGTGGCTTCTGTCGGTGGTTATGATGATCTCGCTAATCTGTTAAGGAGAGCGTAATGGCTTTTAGCGGAAACTTTATGTGTACATCCTTCAAGAAAGAACTTCTGGAAGGTGTTCACAATTTTAAAAATAGTGGTGGTGGTACGTTTAAATTAGCCATGTATACAAATTCGGCTAGTTTTACTGCTGCAACTACAGCCTACACTACGGGCAATGAGGTCAGCGGCACTGGGTATAGTGCCGGTGGCGGAAGCTTGACGCGGGTGGACCCGACAAGCAGCGGGACAACTGGATTTACTGATTTTAGTGATCTCACTTTTGGCTCGTCCACCATAACGGCTCGCGGTGCGTTGATATATAATGATTCAGCATCGGGTGATCCGACTGTTGTTGTTCTTGATTTTGGCTCTGATAAAAGTAGTTCTTCTGGCGATTTTACTGTTCAGTTCCCTGCGGCTGATGCGTCAAATGCAATTATCAGGATAGCGTAGTGTAGAGAATGAGTTCTTTAACAGGATGGGGGCGTGAGACTTGGAATAGCGGGGCATGGAACTCCCCCGCTCCGGTTCAGGTTACTGGGATTGCGGGAACTGGTGGCGTTGGCTCCGCAACTGTTGGTCTTAGTTTCACTATAGCCGTTACTGGTGTTAGCGGAACTGGTCAGGTTGGTAGTGGAACCGTCATAGGGCTACCTGCGACTGTCTCTGTAACGGGGGTTAGTGCTTCAGGTCAAACATCTCAGCTTAACGTCTGGAGTGAGGTGGTGACGGTTCAAGATGCTAAGTATCAAAGGATAGCTGCTTAATTAAGGTTAAAATTAACCTTAATCAGTTTAGGAGAGTTAAATGGCTAGTACATTCGTAAATGATCTTCGTTTAGAGGAGATGGGGACGGGCGAGAATTCCGGCACTTGGGGAAATAAGACCAATGCGAATCTGGAGTTAATCGGAGAAGCGTTTGGCATGGGCACCGAAAACCTCGGTTCTGATGCTAACACGACGATTACCATTGCTGACGGTACGGCAGATGCCGCTCGTTCTATTTATTTGAAGATTACATCTACGAGCCTAAGCGCAACAAGAACCGTAACCCTTGCTCCTAATACAGTCTCTAAGATATGGATTATTGAGAACGCCACTACGGGCAGTCAGTCAATATCAATTAAGCAAGGCTCTGGGGCAGAGATTACAATTCCTAATGGCGGTGTAAAAGCTATTGTTACGGATGGCGCTGGTTCTGGCGCTGCTGTTTTTGATGTATTCACCGACCTTTCGGTTGCCGGAACCTTTACAACTGGTGCTTCAGTAACGGTTGGAAGCGGTTCAGCGGAAGATACGAAGGTTGTGTTTGATGGTAACGCGCAGGATTTCTATATCGGGCTTGACGATAGCGCTGATGATCTAGTTATCGGGAAAGGCTCCACTGTCGGCACCACGCCAGCCGTTGAGATTGATGAAAATCTAGACATTAAGTTTGCCGAAAGCATTGGCGTTGGACAGGCGGCGTCCAGTACGACTGGAGACATCGTAGCTCAAACGATGAGTTTGAAAGGAACAACGCCAAGCCTTACGATTGGTGACGGCGGTGCGGAAGACACAAAACTTGTTTACGATGGTAATGCTAAAGACTTCTACATGGGTCTTGACGATAGCGCTGATAAGTTGGTTGTGGGCGTTGGTTCGGGGGTTGGAACGAACTCAATTTTGACCCTTGATGATGATTCTGTAACGATTGGAGATGGCGCTGCTGTTGATACAAAAATTGTATTTGATGGTAACGCGCAAGATTATTACGTTGGGTTAGATGACAGTGCGGATGACCTTTTAATAGGTCTTGGTTCTGCTGTCGGTACAACTCCTGCAATTTCAATTGATGAAAATCAAACCGTTACTTTTAGTAAGAATACTCTTAGCGCTACCGATACAGATACATCCAATACAGGAAGTATCACGTTAGACTTTCAAGTTAACCAAAACTTCGTCTTGACGTTAACCGGAAATATTACTTTAGCAAATCCGTCAACAGAGGCTGTTGGGCAGTCTGGAGTGATGGTTATGATACAAGACGGCACTGGTTCTCGAACCCTAAGTCTTGGAACAGACTACGAAACTGCTGGCGGGTCAGGTATAACATTAAGCACAGGAGCAAATGCGGTTGATGTAATCCCGTATTTTGTAAAGGCGTCTGGAAGTATTCAACTGGGCGCAGTACAAAAGGCGTTTGCTTAAATGGCCCTGTCTCCCTCCTTCTGGTTTACGCAAGTCGGCGGCTACGCATTTACGCAATCGTCAGAGTCTGAATGGTCTGGAACCTTATCTGACTACACATTCGATGGGGCAAATATCGAGGGTGGCGCAGGCGATCCCGCCGCCAACAATAACGGTATTCGTAGCGACGATACTTTTCCCGCAGATATGGCCTTCGATTTAACTTGGGCAGTTGACATCCCCAACTTCCAATCCGCGTGTGGCGTTTTTAACAACGCCGAACCTACAGCATCATGGAACGGTGCTTTGTTAAACGGAAATATGAACAATATGGGCACGAACAATGCTTTTTGGTGGCAATCGACATCGTCCACCAATTTGCTTGTTTATAGCGGCGGTACCCTAGATGGCACGGTCGACATGCCTGACGTAAACGATGTCATGAGAATTAAGCGCGCAAGTGATGTTTGGACCTTAGAATATGATGACGGCGGTGACGGCAACTTCTCGGTCATTCAAACATTTTCCGGGACCAACAGCAGTGCAGCTTTTAGGCTGCATGTCTGCTTGTATCAAGGGGGCGACCAAATCAATTCAGTGCAGTGGGGTCCAGCGAATTAAAATGGATGATATTACATGCGTAACTTAAAAGTACAGACGACAATTACAGGCAGGCTGTTAAAAGGTCAGGGTATTTAGGAGATTAGATCATGTGGGCAATAGTTAAAGACAACAAAGTTATTGAGGTGATTAGTTCGCCAAAGCCTGTTATTATTGATGAAATACAACATCCAAAAGAAATTTTTATTTCTTGGACAGATGAGGAGCGTAAAGCTATTGGGGTTGTCCCCTATGTTTATGAGGGGGATAGTGTGAATGCTATGTTCTATACGTCTTCTGAATCTTCGCCTGTCATTTCATCAGATAAGGTTGTTGTGACGATAACAAAAACTGCCAAGTCTGTAAGTTCGGTAAAGACCGCTATGAAGGAAATTGTTTCTTCTTCCCTTGGTCGCAACCTTAATGAAACTGACTGGATTGTTGTGCGCGAACAGGATAACGGGACTGCAAAGCCTTCTGATCTGGCTAAGTGGCGCACAGACTTGAGATCAAAGGCTGCTGCTCTCAAAACGGCCATTGATAGCAAAAGCGATGTCGCATCTTTAGAGGCTATAACAATCCTTACAGAAGAAATGAAAGGCGCTGGGAAGAAGCAATCGGATTTTGACGATTGGCCCCAAAACCCAAGATCGATTGGTGAGTAAAATTGGCTCTTCAGAAGTTAGCATTCCGTCCGGGCATAGTAAAAGATGCTACCCGCTATAGCGGCGAAGGGAATTGGTTTGACTGTGACAAAGTTCGCTTTGTTAACGGGCTTCCACAAAAGCTAGGCGGCTGGGTTAAGGTTAGCTCTACCGGATTTTCTGGTGTTTGCCGTTCTTTATTTAACTGGTCAACTTTAGCTGGTAGGGACTTCTTGTCACTAGGGACCTCCACCAAACTTCTTATCGAAGAGGGGGGTGCTATCTCTAATGTTACGCCTCTTCGCACATCTAATATAACCTTAGGTTCTAATCCTATTAAAACCAATACGGCAGGCACTGGTGAGGTGACTGTAACTCATGCCAGTCATGGCGCTATAGTAGACGATACTGTCATCATGACGGGGGCAGCAACGGTTGATGGTGTTACGGACGTACAATTAAACACAAGTCACGCTATAACTGCTGTTGTGGACTCTAATTCATATAAGTTTGTAACCGCAGGATCATCATCTTCTGGAAATACGGCGGGTGGTGGCTCTTCTGTTATTGTATCGTATGAAATAAACACTGGTCCAGCAGAGGCAGGCTCTGATGGTTTAGGTTTTGGCGCTGGATTTTGGGGTGGAACAAGATCGGGAGCGACTACTACCACGCTGGCCTCAGGAATTAACAATTCAGTAACAACCATTCCTCTCACTTCCGCGACAGGATTCGATACTGCCGCGACGACTATTTCAGCAAATATCGATGCCGTTGTGGGACTTATTAATGTTGCCTCGACAACTGGGTTCCCTGCTGTTGGGATTGTCAAGATTGGCTCTGAGGAGATGTATTACACCTCAGTAAAATCCTCTACCGCACTGTCGGGCATAACTAGAGGTTACAATGGCACAACCGCAGCTTCTCACTCTTCTGGTGCTTCAGCTACATATGTTGGCACGTTGGTTATTGATGAAGAGATTATCACTTATACCGGCGTATCTACTAATAGCTTAACTGGAGCGCAAAGGGGGCAGCTTGCCACTACGGCTGCTGCACATGATTCTGGCGCTACGGCTACAGAATCTTTTAACTTTGTGGGCTGGGGGTCAGTAATACCATCTTCCGAAGAAGTAGCCACTGAATCCGCAACAACCGTCAGAATGTGGAAGCAAGATAACTTTGGAGAAGATTTGCTGGCTAATATTTATGGCGGCAGTTTGTATTTCTGGGATACGAGTGACGGCTTTAGCAACCGTGCCGTCGAATTATCAAGCCTAGATGGCTCCTCGGACTGCCCAACGTCTGCTCGCGTTGTTCTGGTCTCAGATAATGACCGTCATGTTTTAGCGTTTGCCTGTAATGATATAACAACGGGCGATGTAGACCCGCTCTTAATACGGTGGGGAGATCAAGAGTCCCTGACAAACTGGACCCCGGCCACAACAAATACGGCTGGCGATTTAAGGATCAATAACGGGTCTGAGATCATAACTGCCGTGGAAACTCGCCAAGAGGTTCTGGTGTGGACCGACAGGAGCCTTCACTCACTAAGGTTTGTTGGTAGCCCCTTCGTTTTTGGTCAAACCATGATATCGCAGAATGTGACTATTGTGGGACCAAACGCGGTTACCGCTATGGGAGACGCGGTATTCTGGATGGGGAATAATACCTTCTATACATACAACGGGCGCGTATCGACCTTACCTTGCCCCGTCAGGAATTTTATCTTTCAAGATTTAAATTTCAGTGAAAGAGACAAGTTTTTTGCGGCGACCAATTACGAGTTTAATGAAGTGATGTTCTTTTATGTCTCTGTAGGATCAGAAGATGTGAATAAGTATGTCATTTATAACATTCAAGATCAGGTTTGGTACACCGGAACACTGCCTCGCACGGCTTGGATTGATAGAAGTATTCGGGAATTCCCTATAGCTGTATCTCCTGATGGATACATATTCCAACACGATGATGGGCTGGATGACGGCAGTGAAACCCCTGCGGTCGGGATGAATTCTTTTATAGAAAGCTCAGACTTTGAAATAGGCGAAGGGGATAGATTTCAATTTATCAGTCGTATTATACCAGATTTAAGCTTTAATGGGTCTTCCGTAGATGCGCCGTCTGTATCGTTTTCTTTAAAGCCGAGAAATTTTCCGGGTTCTGCTTTTGGAACTTCTGGTTCTGCGTCTGTCTCTGCGAGCCAGACCGTTGATGTTGAACAATTTACTGATCAAGCGTTTGTTCGTCTTCGCAGTAGGGAGATGGCGGTTAGGGTATCGTCTGATGACGCTGGTGTATTCTGGAGGCTGGGCACTCCTAGAATAGATGTCAGGAAGGACGGGAGGCGTTGATGGCTGCTGCTATTGAAAAAAGTCAACTAGTTTCGTTCACTCTTCCCACTCCAACGATGGGATATTCTGCTGACTATATGAATTCTCTTGTTCGTTCTTTAGAGATTTTCTTTGAGAGAGAGCAAGAAGAGGGTAATATTAGGGGGTCAACGCTTATTTTGACCCAATTGCCTACAAGTGGAGCTAATCTTTTTAATGGCGAAGTTTATGTTGACGAAACAGGGTTTTTAAAAGTTGTCCGTTCAGAGGATAATTTTACGCCGTCTTTGTCGGGGTCTACTGGTTCGGTGACGGTAGTTATTTCTTAGGAGTTTGTTATGCCAGTACTATATCCTCACGCGCAAGACCGACCGATGCTTGACCCAAAGCAGCTTCCTATTCAGATAAATGCTCCGGTATCTCCTGAAAAGGGTGGGGCTGGGTTAGATGGGTTGATATCCGATGAAGATGGTCGAGGCCAAGCCCAAGAGGCCATAGGGTCGGCGTTACGGGCAGCAACGGATGATGATATAATGTCTAAATTGTCTGCGTTTCGTGAGCAAAATCCTTTTGTTTCGGCTATGGAAAGGGGTGGCCTACTTACCCTGTCGCCAAGTGATTCTTTCCTTCAACCTCAGCGTCAGGCTTCAGGCGGCGGTAGTGTTGAGGTCCCCGCAATGCAAGCCCCTGTTTCTATGGAGAAAGCACTGCCTAGTGATGCTGAGGTAGTTGTTGAAATGAATGAAGGTGGGTTAGTTGGGCAGGGGCAAATAAGGTATCCCCACACAGAAGCAGCTAATGCACTAATGGGTCAGGTTCCAAATGCCGGAATGGGTGAAGCATCAGATGCTACATTGTCTGCGTTTCGTGAGCAAAATCCTTTTGTTTCGACTTTGGAGAGGAGTGGCCTAGTTAACCTGTCGCTTCCCCAGTATCCTAGCGCTATGACAAACTATATACCTGAAACTTTCGGCGGTGGTGTTTTTGGCTCCGCTATGGATTTAGCGTTAAGTCCCCAGTCGGATGGAATTAATGATTTTATCCGTGAAGGTATGGGCCGCAACTATGACGCAGCTAAGGAAGCTAGAAGGCTTGAACGCGAACAGGCTCAAATGGTCCCCGTTGCTCCTGTCCAAGAAGTGCCTATGCCTGCTCAAGAGGCCCCTATGATGCAGGCTTTACCCGGTGACGCTGGAGCAGCCGTTGCCATGAAAAATGGCGGCTTAGTTAAACAGGCGCAGAAGGTTCAAGGCAAAGGCCGTTATGGTGATTCTATGTTGGTTCACATGAACCCTCAAGAATATCAAGCGATGGCATCTTTAGGTGGCTTGGGCGGTCTTTCGGCTAATCAAGTTACAATCAACCCAGATACTGGCCTGCCAGAGATGTTCTCGTTTAAGGACATCCTTCCCACAATTGTTGGCCTTGCTGCTTCGCCCTTTGTTGGCCCTATGGGGGTTGCTTTGGCCACAGGCGCTACAACGGCGATCACGACTGGCGATATTGGCAAGGGTTTGATGGCAGGTCTTGGCTCTTATGCTCTTGGTAGCTTGGCAGACAGTTTTGGCTCTAGCGCTGCTTCTCAGGGAATAGACGCAGCCACTGCCTCGGCAACAAATGCTCCGGTGACGGCTCTGGATGCTGGCTTGACGCCAGATCAAGTCACTGCTTTTGGACAAACTGGTGCGCCACTTAGACCAGAGGCCGCTACTAATCTTGTAGGGGGGTATCCTAGCACTTCCCCTTCCCTCAGCCTGACTCAGCCAAACACTCTCCTTGCGCCACCGGGGTATGGTGGGGCACCGAATCTTCCCGCAAACTTTTCTTCAAGTCCTGCAATTGGAACTTCGTCTTTAGGGCGAGGGGAGGGAATATCTTTTAATCAAGGATTAGGCTCACAACCTACCAATTTCATAGGTGAGTCTCTTTCGATGGGCCCTGATCCCTCCGCTTTTAATATGTCTACGGCGGGCCAGCCTGCTGCGCCGACTGTTAGCGGTCTCGCGAATGATCCTGCGGCCATCGCCCCAGTGCAAGGCGCGAACTTAGTACCCCAGTCGCCGCCGCCATCACCGTCACTTACTGGAGGCGCACTGGCGAGGTCCAACATGCCGCCCCCCAGCATGTTGCCTCTTGATGATGCTGGTCGCCTTACTGAAGCTGGCGCAAGAGCTCAGGCTCGCAGTAGTGTTGATGCTCTTAGCCCGTTAAGAATAGATAGCGGTGTTGAATATGATATGGAAGGGTTAGCTAAGGGCGTAACTGGCTTAAAGCCGGATGCTGCGGCGTCTGCAATTAATAAAGACCTTGGTCAGCAGATATACAGAGGCTCTCCTTACTTTAACACTGGTGGTGCAGATACGGCCACTAGGTTTGATATGTTAGGTGAGGGGATTTCTAATATAGGCGAGGAAGGCTTCCCCGGATACTTTCAGACTGCCGCCAAAGGAGTTACTGGCCTTGGTGGCATGGCTGCTGGCGCTGGCTTCTTTGATCCAGAGCCGCTTGATTATGCGGCTATTCCCGGCAGGCGTATATACCAGAAGCCTGATATCCAACCTTTGAATAGAGCGGTTAACTTAGAAGGCTTTGATGCAGCTAAAACGGGTATCGATCCTCAGTTTAGCTTCTTTGCTAAGAATGGTAAGAGGGGCGGTCTAGACACTATACACGCACAGACTGGTTACTCTGATATTTCTATGGCGCAGATGGGCCGACCTGCTCAGGGTCAAGGCGCAATGACACAGCAAGGCACTCCTCAAACAGCACAAATGAGGTCTGCGATTATGAAGGCAGCACAGGAAGTGGCTTCAAACGCTAACCCTAGAGCCGCCACTGGCCCTGCCCCAAGGGCTGTTGGTTTAAACCCCAATGCGGCGGTAAATGCTTTATTTAGCTCTAACCAAAACGTCAGAATGCAGGAGGGCGGTGTTCCGTCTGAGGCAATGATGGCGCAAGAAGGCATCATGGAAGTCGCCTCTGAAGAGGTTAAAGATAACCTGAACGAACGCATGTCTGTAACTCCTGACGTTAGCCAGCCTCAAAACGTGGAAGAGAGATCAGTATATGACCGCGCAATGTTAGCGGTTCAGGGTATGCTGGAGCCTGAAGAGGCCCAAATGGCGATTGAGGAGTTTATCGAGACTTTTGGCCCTGAAGCGTATAATATGATTTCAGAATTAGCCCGTAATCCAAGGGATGAAGGGGGCGTTATAAAGCCAGCTAATGGCGGTACTACAATCGCTAATGGGGCAATGCAGGGAGAGGATATTATAGCCGGTAAAATCGTTGATCCCGATACTGGAGAAGAGACAGCAAATCTCCGCGTCGGTGAAAATGAGTATATTGAGCCAGCAGATAGTTTATCTCGGAGAGCGATGGCAGCAGGCTTGCCGGGAACTCCTGAGAACGGTGCGCGTGTAAGAGGAATGGAAGAGGAGCAATTGCGTCAAGCATTTGGATAGTATGAAGGTATCGTTAGTTGACCCTAACTATGTCAGTGCTATCTGGAAGGAGGTCGAGCCAATACTAGGTAAGTCCATTCACACGGCTCATGGTCGTTACACAATGGATGATATCCTACGGGAAATCGTTAATTTCGAGCAACATCTGTGGATTGTTTTTAACGATGATAAAAAGATTGTCGCGTCTTTAACAACGCGATTTATTTTTTATCCCAGAAAGAAAATGTTGGCTGGTCAATTTCTAGGTGGTGTTAAAATTATGAGATGGCGTGATCCTATGTTGGAGACGTTAGAAAAGTGGGCGATAGATAATGACTGTGATGGTCTTGAGATGACGGGCCGTAATGGTTTTGAAAAGGTTCTAGGGCCTCATGGCTGGACGCCTGAATATGTTGTATTTGAAAAGATGTTTAAAGGAGATGATTGATGGGTAAAGGCGGCGGTGGTGGGGGTTCACAACCTCAACAGCCCACAAGTGTATCCACAAGCACATCTGGGTTGCCTGATTATGTTGAACCATTTTTCACTGATCTTCTGGAGAGGGCTGAATCTGTCTCTACGGAAGATTACATACCTATTCCCACACAAAGAATTGCTGGATTCGATCCGTTACAAACTGAATCCTTTGATACCGCAGCGGCGGTTGCCCGTAGCGGCGTACCGGAAGAGCTAGGTGCCGCAAGAGCACGTTATCAACAAGCGATGGATTTCCAGCCCGGTTATACTCCGGGTGTAGCTCAGGGCGGCGATTTCACTGCTTCCGGCGTAGCGCAGCAGTACATGAATCCATTCATTGAGAACGTAATAGATGTTCAACAAGATCGCGCTCGTAGGCAGTTTGCGGAGGAGACTGATCCCCGTATTGCAGATCAGGCGGTGAGGGCTGGCGCTTTCGGCGGCTCTAGAGAGGGCATTGCTAGGGGTCTTGCTCGCGCTCGCCTTGACGACAGGCTTGGTGATCTGGAAGCAACTCAACGCGCTCAAGCATTTGAACAGGCCCAGAAGTCGTTTGACGCAGATCAGTTGCGCGGGTTAAGGGCGTTTGGGTTGACCGAAGAAGCTGGCCAACAGGCCGGTAGACTGGGCCTTGCTGGAGAGCAGGTTGGACTGAGTGCGGCACAAAGAGCAGCGGCCCTTGGTGAAGGAGAGCAGGCCCTAGAATTGCGTCAAGCTGATGTTCTTCGGCAGATTGGTGAGCAGCAACAAGCATTTGATCAGCAACAGCTTGATATCTCAACCTCTGACTTTATTTCAGAGCGCGACTTCCCTCGTCAGCAGATAGCTTACATGGGTGGTGTGCTGCACGGTGTGCCTGTCAGCCCGATTAGTGAGAGTTCTGTTTTCCAAGCGCAACCCAGTTCTGCACAACAAATGCTTGGCTTTGGTTTGGGCGGTCTCGGTTTAGCCAAGAGTATATTTAGTTAGGGGTATATTATGAGTCTTGCCAATTTATCGATCATCGAAAAAGATGATCTTATTAAGAAAATGCCGAAAGACGCATTAAAGCGTGAACTCCGCGACCCCACAGGAAACCTGCCCCTCTACATGATTGCTGCTCGATTAAAAGAAGTCGAGACTATGGAGAAAGAGTTTCAGGCAAAACAATTCGCTCAAGACGCTCAAGGCGAAGAGCCTACAATAGCGCACCGTCTGGCAAGAGAAATTATGCCTCAAGCGCCCATCTCAGGTATGGCGGCTATGCCGTCCCCACAACAACGTCCTGACCCCCAAGGCCAAATGGCGCAACAGCTTGCTGGACCGCAAAATCCGATGCCTACTGTTTATGCTCAGTCTGGCTTGAAGGGCGCGTATCCGGGCGATGCACCGCGTGTTACGGCAGAGATGTTGGCGGCAGCGGCTCGTCGCAGGAAAGATAGCGGCAAATCAAGGCTATATAATCAGGATCGTAAATCATCCTTTGAGGAGACAATTAAAAAGGGTGCTTCTCCAGCGGCTCAAATGGCTGCTATGTTTGGCATTCCATCTGCTATAGCTCGTCAAGAAGAGCGTGTGTATGGCGGTTTAGATACGCTGACCCCATATCAGACTGAATATAACCCATTAGCTCTGCGGTCCAAGGGCTTCACATCTCCTACCAGAACGCTTTCGCCGGGTAAGGATACTGAAGATGCTTCTGGCCTAGATTATTTGAAAATAATGAAGGGTATTGCTGGTGACAGTGATGGCCTGCCAACGGTTTTTGCTCAAGATGGTTTTCAACCAATGATAGACCCATTCACTGGTCAGCCAATTGTTCTTACCGCGCCAGCCCCGTCATCCGGGTCATCAATGTCCGTCAACCCCCCTAACCCTATAGCAAATATGTCTCAAAGCCCCGAAGGGTATCCCCTGCGTGGTGGAGTGTTGCCTCCAAGTCCAGCCGAGATAGATATTGGCAAAGCTAAAGTAGCCACAGATAGAGTAATTGATGACTATTTCTCTGGGGTGGAGGAGCGAAAGAAAGATCTTGAGCGCAATAAAGGGACTGGCCCCCTTTCTCGGGCAGCAGAGTATCTTGGTTTTAACAGACAAGCTCCCGGTGAGCGTATTAATTATGGGGCAGTGATCGCCGATCAAGATAAACAAGACGCAAATGACCCTATTGATAGGGCTTTGGCTAATCGGGCCGCACCTTCTCCGATGCCTGTTAGTATGGGGGACGCAGTTACTGTTGAAAAAGCAACAAGCTCGTCTACGGACGCTGGGGCGGCTCTTCCGAGGACAAGCGCAGCCACTCTTAGTCAGCCTTTAGGCTCAGGGGCCAAACCCATTGAGATTGGCGCTGTTGATACGATAGAAAGTTTTAATAAAATATATGGAAACCTTTTGCCCGACAACTCAGAGGCTAGAAAGAAAAACACTAAAGAACTTGAGGCTACGTTCAAAGAAGAAAAGGAAAGAGACGCCGTCCCTAAAGGCATGAAGGATATTCGATCAGAATATGAAAATAGAATTAAAGCTCTCGATAACAGCGGATTGCCATTCATGACGGCAGCGGCTGCTGTACTAAAGGGTAACCAGCCAACTCTTGTTGCGTTAACAAACGCTATGATTGGATACACGGCTGGCAATGAGCAAGTGAAAAAGCAGGGTCTGTCTTTGATCAAAGATATGTCTAAGCTAGACATGGACATTGCAACGCTTGACGCCGCTCAAAGAGAAGAGGCTAGAAAAGCTCAAGTTAGGCTAATGCAAGCCAGAGAGGCTGAGATAAAGGGAGATGAAAACAGGGCCGCAAAAACCTTGGAGTTGGCAGGGAAAGCCCGTGCTTCTGCACAGGCTTTGGCGGTAGAGAAGGCCAAGATTGAGAGCGCTGCGGAAAATAGAGCAACTCAATTAGCTGTAGCTACAGTTAAAACGGATGCTGACCGAAGGGCGGTTGATGAGCTAACAACCTCTAATTTTGCCATTTTGAGGGCAGACCCCAAAAACAAAGGCGATTCTGATGAGTTGCTTAGAGCGAAGGCTATTAAGGGTGCTGTAACAGCTATTCAGGGCGGGGCAACAAGTCCACTTGCCGCTATGGCGGCAGATAGGGCGGCACAAGATCAAAGGAATCAATTAACAGGACTAGCTGATAGGTTTTATAATGACTATTTCAAAAACACTGGTCCCAACGAACGAATAAGGCTTTCAAATATAGATGGTGCTCCTGAAAAAGCCTCCTTACGAGAGTTGCTTGAGTGGGGCGTTCGCACTGGCAATGTTACTCTCCCTGCTGATATGGACAAACAACTAAAAGGCATGATTGAGCGGAGGGCAGGGAAGCAAGCTCAAGGTGGGGGTCAGCCTCGCGCCGAAAATCCATTAAATCTTAACGTAAATTAAATTGTCATGGATTTAAAATCTTTTCGTCAACAATACCCCATGTACGACAATCTGTCGGACGAACAGCTATCCAATGCGTTGCACGAAAAGTATTATTCAAGCATGGATCGATCCGATTTTAATCAGCAAATCGGATATGAGGAGCCGGGATTCTTTGAAGAAGTAGGCGATGCGGTAATGGACCCCGTGAGGGGTTTTGGTTACGGCTTCACCTCTATGGTGCCTCTTGCAGTTGAGGGCGCTGGCGCTCTCGCATACTCGCTGGGTTTGTCTGACGACTTGGCAGAGAATGATTTTGTCAAGTGGGGTAGAGAATCTCAAAAAAGTTTGAGAGAGACTTTTGGGGGAGATACAACCTCTACAAGCTACGGCGTGGGCAATGCCCTTGGTTCATTTGCCAGCTTTTTTATTCCCGGCCTTGGTCAGGCAGGTCTGGCGGCTAGAGGATTAAACGTAGCAGGAAAGGTGGTTGGGACTGGTGGCACAACAGGATTAGCCGTTGGCGCTGGCGCTGGAGATCAGGCAGAGCGTATTCTTAATTTGTATGAGAAAGAAGGCGGCAAGTATCCTGCTGCTGAGGAAAATTTAAAACAAGCTATACTGCTGGGTGGCGGAATTGGTCTGACTGAACTTGCCCCTGTTAGGATGGTGGGGAAGATATTATCTAAGGGAATACCCAAATCAGTACCCTCAGAGACCAGAAACAAAATCTTGGGTGATGCCGCTAATATTTTGTTTAAAACAGGGCCGCGAAGGGTAGCGTCAGTAGGTATTGGTGAGGGAGCGCAGGAAGCGTTTGCTGGTTATCTTCAGGATTTAACAGAAAAAGGATTGTACAATCCTAATTTAGAGGTTGGTGAATCAGCTATGGCTGATTTTGGGTATGGTGCCAGCGCAGGCGCTATATTCCAAGGTGGCTTAGAGCTTATAGTTCCGGGCTTACGCAATCGCAGGGCGATTCAACAACAAGAAGAAGAGAGACAAGAGACCGAGAAGGTTCAAGAGCAAGAGAAAATTAGAGAGGTTGGCCCTGCTGGTCAGGCGGATGCTTTGCCATTAGCGCTACCAGCGCCGGAACCTCCTAAGCC
>TARA_R110002033_G_scaffold46218_1_pt1 | contig 30197 bp, 29 predicted proteins | sample TARA_R110002033 | Tara Oceans TARA_R110002033 (sample SAMEA4397051) | marine metagenome | biome: Polar Biome; feature: [SRF] surface water layer (ENVO:00010504); material: water (ENVO:00002006), including particulate matter (ENVO:01000060) such as... | depth 5 m
AGGACACGGAGAATGAATCTATCCATTAAAATAAGGGTAGAACCATTTTTATCTTACTCAAATTAATTTAATACGCCAACAAGTCTTTTAAGTCAGCTTCAAACCTGTCTTTCGGCAAATACTGCTGTTCAAGCGCACTATTAAATGGAATTGGGGTCTCTATACTTGCCACACGTTTTACCGGTGCGTCTAAAAACTTGAAGCAATTTTCCATTATTAATGATGAAATATCGCTTGCAATGCCTCCAAATAGAGAATCTTCTTGTAATATAATTGCCTTCCCAGTCTTTTTTACTGAAATATAAATAGTTTCCGTATCCAAAGGTTGAAGCGTTCTTAAATCTATAACATCCGCAGATATTTCTGGGTTATTATCAAGCGTTTCCATGGCCCAATGTATTGCAGCGCCATAACTTATAACAGTAATAGCCGTTCCTGTTCTTAAAACTGAAGCTTCGCCAAAAGGCAACGTATAATAATCGGTTGGAACATCTTGACGAATAGTTCTATATAAACCCTTATGTTCAAAAAACAACACAGGGTTTGGATCGTTTATTGCTGTTGCCAATAACCCCTTAGCATCAAAGGGAAACGCAGGATAAACCACTTTTAAACCTGGCGTTTTAGTAAACCAAGCTTCGTTAGTTTGTGAATGAAAAGGACCAGCAGCAACACCACCGCCACAAGGCATTCTTATCACAATATCAGCATTTTGGTTCCATCGGTAATATGATTTGGCCAAATAATTAACCACGGGGTTAAAACCAGATGCCACAAAATCTGCAAACTGCATTTCAACAATACTTTTTATTCCTGCAATTGAAAGCCCCATAGCTGTTTCAACAATGGCCGATTCGCAAATGGGTGTATTCTGGACACGGGCTTTTCCAAATTGCTCAACAAAACCTTCTGTAATTTTGAAAGCGCCACCGTATTCTGCAATATCTTGCCCCATAATAACCAACTCATTATGCCGCTCCATACTTTGTTTTAAGCTTTCTGAAATAGCATCGATAAATCGAATCTCCTTTAATTCATTTTTATTCTTAACTTCTTGATATAATGATTTTTGAAATACATCATCTAATTCATTGGTTAAATTAGGAATAATTGGGTCTTCATTAAAGGCAACCTCTAAATGCTCGCTTATTTCCGCAATGATTTCTTGCTTAATTTCAGAATTTTTATCTTCGCTTAAAATATTATTTTGTTTCAGAAAATTTTCAAAATTAATCACAGGATCTTTCAATGCCCAAGTATCCATTAGTTCTTGCGGCACGTATTTTGTACCACTTGCCTCTTCATGTCCTCGCATCCTAAAGGTTTTGAACTCCAATAAAACAGGACGTGGATTTAAACGAACACTTTCTGCAATAGCGCTAACTCCCGTGTAAACTTCCAAAATATTATTACCATCAATAATATGCGATTCCATCCCATAGCCGAAACCTCTATCGGCAATATCCCTACAATTATATTGCTCGTTTGTAGGTGTTGATAAGCCGTAACCATTATTTTCAACACAAAATAAAACGGGGAGTTTCCATACGGAAGCCACATTTAAAGCTTCATGAAAATCGCCTTCGCTAGTGCCGCCTTCTCCTGTAAATACTGCGGTAACCTGATTTTTACCCTTCAATTTTGAGGCTAACGCAATACCATCGGCAACACCCAATTGTGGTCCCAAATGAGAAATCATTCCAACAATTTTGTATTGCTGTGTTCCAAAATGAAACGATCGGTCTCTTCCTTTAGTAAATCCTGAAGCTTTTCCTTGCCACTGCCCAAATAATCTATATAAAGGAATTTTTCTAGTAGTAAAAACACCTAAGTTCCTGTGCATGGGTAAAATATACTCTTCGTTACCCAAAGCCATAGTAACGCCAACTGCAATGGCTTCTTGCCCAATACCGGAAAACCATTTGCTTATTTTACCTTGCCGCAGTAAAACGAGCATCTTCTCCTCTATCAGCCTAGGTTTTAGCATGTTTCTATATAACTGTAATAAAACAGTATTATCCAATTCTTTTGGATTGAAGTCAATTTGGATTGAGGCAAAATCATTACTCATAAGTCGGTCGTCTTATATTTTCAAATATACCATAAAAAGCATATATTTTATTAAAGTTATAGAAAATAGAATCTATCAAAAATATAGGATGTTTTTGTACATTTGTAATACATTGAACTAAACTAATTCTATGAATTCTATTCCAAGTGTTGATTTAAACGATTTTATTTCTGGCGATTCCATTAAAAAGCAAAAGTTTGTAGATGCTATTGGTAAAGCCTATGAGGAAATAGGTTTTGTGGCGTTACAAGGTCATTTTTTAGATGACACTTTAGTTGAAAATTTATATAAGGAAGTCAAGAATTTTTTCAGTTTACCCACTGAAACCAAGCAGAAATATGAAATACCGGGAATTGGTGGTCAACGTGGATATGTGTCCTTTGGAAAGGAAAGTGCTAAAGGCAAAAAAGAAGGTGATTTAAAAGAATTTTGGCATTTTGGGCAGTATGTTGAAGATGATGAAAAATACAAATCAGTATATCCTAATAATGTTATTGTTGAAGAACTTCCTGAGTTTAACAAAGTGGGTAAGCAAACCTATAAAATGCTTGAAAAAACAGCGAAGTACGTGTTGCGTGCCTTGGCTTTGCATTTAGGATTGGAAGAACCTTATTTTGATGACTATATTCATAATGGAAATTCCATTTTAAGACCTATTCATTACCCACCGATTACCGAAGAACCAAAAGAAGCTGTTCGTGCAGCAGCCCATGGCGATATTAATTTAATTACTTTGTTGATGGGTGCCCAAGGGCGTGGTTTACAGGTTCAAAACCATAAAGGCGAATGGATTGATGCCATTGCGCAACCCAACGAACTTATGATTAATGTGGGCGATATGCTATCTAGACACACCAATAACAAACTAAAATCTACCATACATCGTGTTGTAAATCCACCAAAAGAACTTTGGGGAACATCACGTTACTCCATTCCTTTTTTCATGCATCCCATTAGTGATATGAAATTAGATGTTTTAGATGGCTGTATTGATGAAAAAAATCCTAAACAGTTTGACGATATTACAGCAGGAGAGTTTTTGAATGAACGTTTAATTGAGTTAGGATTAATAAAAAAATAGCTTTCAGTCGCAGTCACAGTTTACAGTTAGTTACTGAAAAAACTGAGACTGGTACTGAGACTGTAAACTGAATTTATGGATTTACAAGACCAATTAAAGAATTTATTTCCAGAGCATGTTGAAGAAAATCATGTAGAAGACCAAAATAGAGCTTCGGATATTTGGATGCAAGATGATCCCATAATTTGCAAATATGAAAAACGAAAAGGCAAACCTATAACTATTCTTGAAGGTTATACGGGTGCTAATGAAGATTTTAAAGCACTGGCTAAAGAAATAAAAACAAAACTTAGTGTAGGCGGGAGTTTTAAAGATGAAAAAATTATTATTCAAGGTGATTATCGCGATAAAATAATGCAAATGCTAAAAGAAAAAGGATTTAATGTAAAACGTGTAGGCGGATAAATTATGGGTAAATTACCTCTTCATATTACCAACGGAACAAATCTGACCACAATTATTAATCAATTGGGCGTTGAGGGCGAAAAACTAACATGGGAGGAAATGCTTTGTGAAGGTCCCACGTCAGAAATGATTGATTCCGAAGAATTTTTAAATCTTAGAAAATCTTTTTTCAACGAATTTTATGATGTTGATTTAGATATTGATTTGATTAAAAACGAAATGAATAAATTAAACCATACTGAAAATTACTCTGAAATTGTACTTTGGTTTGAATATGATTTATTCTGTCATATAAACATGATAGCTGTAATTAGTCTTATTCACCAGAAAAAGATTGAAATTCCTATTTATCTGGTTTGTAGTGGAAGAATTGAAGGGAGTAAAAACTTAAAAGCGCTATCTGAATTAACACCAGAGCAGTTAATGGATCATTATGAAAATAAGGTTCTGCTTGACGCTAAAGGTATAGATTTAGCGAACACTATTTGGGGTATTTATTGTGGTATAGACCACAATTTATTAAAACCTTTTATTGTAAAATCCTCATCGTTTGAATATTTAAGTAATTGTTTAAAGGCGCATTTAAAACGTTTCCCCGATTCGTTAGATGGACTAAATGTTCTTGAAAAAAATATCCTTGAAATAATTAACAAACACACAATTACATCTAAAAATCACTTATTAGGTTATGCTCTTAATTACCAAGGCTTTTATGGATATGGCCATTTGCAGTTATCGAGAATTATCGATCAACTCAGTATATTCTTTACCGAAGAGAGTAATAGCATAGTTTTAAATAGAAAAGGACATGAAGCTTTATTAGGACAGCATAATTTTGCATCAGAAATTGATAATAATATGATGTATGGTGGTGTGAAAAAATTTGATTTTCAGTTTAATAAGCAATTAAACAAACTTGTAAAAACGATAATGAATGCCCATTAAAAAATCTGAACTTATTTTAAATCCAGATGGTAGCGTTTATCATTTAAATTTAAAACCCGAAAACATTGCGAACACCATCATTCTTGTTGGTGACCAAAACCGTGTAGAAAAAATAACAAAGCATTTTGATGCCGTTCATTTTGAAACAAGTAAACGAGAATTTAAAACCCAAACCGGAACTTATAAACACAAACCAATTACTGTAATATCTACGGGTATTGGACCAGATAATATTGATATTGTTTTAAACGAATTAGATGCGCTTGTAAATATTGATTTAAAGACAAGAAAACCGAAGAAAAACATAAGAAGTCTCGATATCATTAGGGTTGGTACGTCAGGGTCATTACAACATGATATTCCTGTTGATTCATTTGTTTTAAGCACTCATGGATTAGACCTTAATGGAATGCTTCACTCCTATCAAATAGATTCTATAAAAAACACTGAAATTGAAGATGCATTTATAGCACATACAAATTGGCACCAAAACAAAGCGAAACCCATAATTATTAAAAACAGTGAAATCCTTGAAAAGCAATTTGAAAGTGACCTTACATATAAAGGGTTAACAGCTACTGCGGGCGGATTTTACGGACCTCAAGGGCGGGTTTTGCGTTTAGCCCTTCAAGATTCTGAACTGAACCATAAAATAGATTCATTTAACTACAACGGTTTTCGAGTTACTAATTTAGAAATGGAAACATCTGCCATTTATGGTTTATCAAAATTATTGGGTCACAATGCATTGTCATTAAATGCCATAATAGCAAACAGAGCCAATGGCACTTTTAGTAAAAACCCTGGGCAAGTCATTGAAAACCTTATAAAATATACACTTAATAAAATTATTGAATAATAGTTTAATGAAGCAAATTAATATTGGTGGTGTACCAGAGCACTTTAATTTGGCATGGTACTTAACCCTGAAAAATGGAGAATATAAAGATGAAGGTATCAACCTTCGCTGGCACGATTATCCAGGAGGCACGGGCGCTATGTGTAAAGCACTTAGGGAAGGTAAAGTGGATATAGCCGTTATACTTACTGAAGGTATTATAAAAGATATTATTGCCGGAAACCCGAGTAAAATAGTTCAAACATTTGTTGAAACACCGCTTGTTTGGGGAATTCATGTGGCAAATCATTCAGCCTACAAAACCATTGAAGATATTAAGGGTACAAGAGCAGCTATAAGCAGATATGGCTCGGGATCACATTTAATGACTTATATAAATGCCCAAAACAATAATTGGGATTTAGAAAAAGATTTAAATTTTGAAATTATTAAGAATTTAAATGGCGCTATTGAAGGATTAACCAATAATAAAGCAGACTATTTTTTATGGGAAAAATTCACAACAAAACCTTTGGTTGATAATGGCGTTTTTAGACGTATTGGTAATTGTCCTTCGCCATGGCCATGTTTTGTAATTGCTGTGAGAGCCGATTTTATTGAAAACCATGGAGCGGATTTAAAGACCATTTTGGAAATAATAAATAATACAACCCAAGAGTTTAAGGATATACCAAGCATCGACAAAACTATAGCCAACAGATACGAACAACAATTAGAGGATGTGCAAGAATGGTTGAGTATAACGGAATGGTCGCAAGATTTATTAGATAAAGAAACCATGATGAATATTCAAAAAGAATTATTCGCTCTAAATATTATACCTGAAATTATAGATTATAAGGAATTGGTTCAACTGGTTTAAACTTTTTGGATTATAGCGAAAATTAGACATTTTGTGACCAGTTGAAGGCTTTTATTTGTTGCATAGCATCGTTACGGAACTAAAAAAAGGTGAAAAATGGGTGCAAAAGGACCATTTTTTAGTCAATCATAAAAGTTTAAACCAGTTCATAAACTATAAATGTTAATTATTAACAAAAAAAGATAGCAAATACCTCTTATTTTATATTTTTAACCAAAATTATAATTGAACCATGAAAAAACTACTTATTTTAATATCTGTATTGGCAATACTTTCTTGTAAAGAATACCCTAAAGTTGATTATGCAATTATTTCGGGGAAAATCACAAATAAAGAAAAAGGAGGCGTATCAATTATGTCTTATGATAGATCTTTTGAGGAAACTTTAGATATTTCTGATGAAGGCACCTTTGTTGATACTTTGGATTTAGAAGAATCATCATACGTCCTCTATGATGGCAAAAACCCCGTATTCCTTTATTTGGAACCTGGAGATCATTTAAATATTGCGTATGATGCCAAAGATTTTGATGCGTCCATTTCAATTAAGGGAAAAGGATCTGAAATCAGTAAATATCTAATCAGTAAAAGAAAAATTGAAAAAGAACTTTTTGGTTCTGCTAAAGAAGTTTATAGTTTAGAAGAAGATGAATTTAAAAATAAAATTCGTGAGATTACAGAAGCTCAAGAAAAGCTTTTAATAGATTCAAAAGGTATTCCCAAGGATTATAAAGAAAAGGAAAAAAGAAATTTAAATTATTTTTATTTAAGATTGTTAATTGATTATGAAGACGCTCATAAGGAATTTACGAACAAAACTGATTTTACAGTTTCTAATGATTTTTTAAAGGAATTAAATGATTTGGATTATTTAAATGAAGAAGATTATGAGTTTTCCAATTTTTACAAATCATTGGTTAGAGAGCATTACAATAAAGAAGCGACCAAAATAAGTGAAAAAGATTCTATTGGAGGCGATATAGCCTTTATTAAAACGGTTAGCAATGTTAAAAGTGATGTTATAAAAAACAGTTTATTATTTGAACATGCTAGTTATAAAATGGACTATTCAAAAGATGTAGAAGCTTTCTATAAAACTTTTATGGAAAACTCTACAAACGAAAAAAATAACGCGCTCATAACGGAAAAGTATAACAAACTAGTTGGATTAAAGGCTGGACGACCTTCTCCTCAATTTGTTAATTATGAAAATTACGAAGGCGGCACAACATCGTTGGAGGATTTAAAAGGAAAATATGTATATATAGATGTTTGGGCTACTTGGTGCGGACCATGTATTGCAGAAATACCTTCATTAAAAAAAATAGAAGAACAATATCATGATAAAAATATTGAGTTTGTAAGTATCTCCATTGATAAGGCTTCAGATCATGAAAAATGGAAAACTATGGTTGCGGAAAAAGAATTAGGAGGTATTCAATTATTTGCAGATAACGATTGGAATTCAGGATTTGTAAAAGATTATCAAATTAATGGTATTCCGCGTTTTATTTTAATAGATCCTGATGGTAATATTGTTGATGCCAACGCGCCTAGGCCATCAAGCCCAAAACTTATTGAGTTATTTGGAGAACTAAAAAATATATAATTATAAAAACCTGTCAGGTTTTAAAAACCTAACAGGTCTGAGTATATAACTAAATTAAAGCCACTCGGTTGCTAATTATAATCAAACTAAGTGGTTTTTTATTATTTCTGCTGTTCTTTAGTGGCTTCTTCAACCTCTTGTGGCTGTTCTGGTTGTTTAAACAAATCAATAAAGGCTTTTCCTAAGTAATCGATAACATGGCTAGCTATCAAGCTTTGATAACCAAAATCTTCAACAGCAATATCAGCAGATTTACCATGTAAATACACCCCAAAAACTGTGGCTATTACAGGTGTATAGCCTTGTGAAATTAGACCTGTAATGATTCCTGTCAACACATCTCCACTTCCTGCAGTTGATAAGCCTGGATTTCCTGTGGTATTAACATATAGTTTATCTTGAAAAACCGTAATCGTATTGGCGCCTTTAATCACTACAATGGCACTATATTTTTTTGAAAATGCTTTTACCTTTTTAAGCTTATCAAAATCATTTTTCCACTTACCAATTAAACGCTCTAATTCTTTTGGGTGCGGTGTAAAAACCGTTTGTAATGGCAATAATTTTAATAAGGCTTTGTTTTTAGATAAAATATTTATACCATCTGCATCAATAACCAAAGGGATTTTATTCGTTTTTAAAAACGCTTCAAAAGCATTAATAGTTTTGGTATCTGTTCCTAAACCCATTCCAAAGCCAATAACCGTGGGTTCAATATCAAAATTAATAGAAGTTATTTTTTCGTCATCTGCATCAGTGATAACCATGGCTTCCGGAAAAGAGGATTGTAAAGGTATATAACCACATTTTGGAACATAAGCCGAAACCAATCCCGCACCAGCAGATAATGTAGCTTTACTGGCTAAAGTTACCGCGCCTATTTTACCATAGCTACCGCCAATGATTAATGCATGTCCAAACTGACCTTTATGGGAAAATTTATCTCTGGGAACGTACATGGGCAGTACCTCATGTTTCCCAATTAAATCTGCTTCGGTAGTGGTTGTAAATAAAAATTCTTGATCCAAACCAATGTCCAAAACTTCCCACTGTTCTGTAAATTTTGCTGTTTCAGGTAAAAAGAAAACCAATTTTGGTGTTGCAAAACTCAACGTATAACCTGCCCAAACCACAGCATCATCATCTTCAACAGCTTTGTCTGTATGCAAACCCGAAGGAATATCAATGGATAACGTATAGGCTTTTGTTGCTCTAAAATGAAGAAATAAAGCTTTTACCCATTCATCAACAGGTCGGTTTAAACCTATACCAAAAATAGCGTCAACAATTATATCATCTTCATTTATTTCTGGAAAATCTTCTTTACAACTTAACAAGGTTGGCCACTTTTTAGTCACATTCTTTATGCGATCGTAATTGACTAAAAAATCTTTTGAACGCTTATCGCTACAATTTATAATGTACGTGTTTACATTGTAACCATCCAATATCAAATGTCTGGCAAGTACCAAACCATCACCACCATTATTGCCAATACCACAAAACACATGAATAGGCACTTGGGCCCCTTGCATACGTAAATGCATCCAATTAAAAATTTGCGTTCCTGCGCGCTCCATTAAATCGGTTGACGATATACTCTGTTTTTCGACTGTTAGTTTATCGCCTTTGTAAATTTGTTCTTTAGAAAATATTTTCATCTAAATAATTATATTTCTATTAATTATGATTTTTTATTCAAACCACAATTTAGCTAATAAAAAAATCCTCAACTAAATTTAGCTAAGGATTTATCAATATTTTTTAAAATCTATGTTTGAACTCATCTTGACTTTTTGTTTTTAACCGAAAATGAGATAAAATTTGTTTAGATGAGACTATTTTTGAAGGGCATAGCCCCGACGCTTCGGGGCTACGCATAAAAAAATAGATGAAATATGAGCGAATTTTAGCCATTTTTTAGGAAATAGAAAAAGTCAAGATGAGTTCTTTATAAAAATTTATACTTTAATAAACTTTACCATTTCGAAGCCTTCCAATTTTAATAGATAAAGTCCATTATCCAAAGACCCAATACTAATTTTGTTATTAATAGAAACAGTCCCTCTTGCTAATTCTTTTCCTGTCATATTATAGATAATGTAATTTCTTGTTTCTATTAAACCAGTAAGACTAATATAATCTGTTGACGGGTTGGGATAGGTTTTTAGGTTTGTTTTTAAACTAACATTAATATTAGAAAGTGTACTCGTGTCAATTATATTGAGGCTTCCATAGAATGTCCCCTTGGAGTTTGTTGCGAAGGATTTTATATAATAAAGAGTATCTGGTAATAAATTTGGAAATCTTGTATTGAAAACCATATTATCAGTTTCAACTATAATCTTGGTATCGGAAACTGTTGGAACATCTACTGAAGTACTGTAAACAAATCCTTTTTCAATAATAAGAGAATCTGCAGCGTTAGTAATTTCACCTCTCATAACTATTTCATTACTAGTATTATTTAATACAGCACTACCAATAACTATAAGGTTTTCACTAAGTGTTTCAGTAGATTTTTGTTGTTCTTTCTGCGAACTTGATTTAAGGGTATTAGCTTCTTGAGTTTGTCCAATTATAAAAAATAATAAGGACAGAACTATTAGACAATTTTTTATTCCCGATTTCATTTGAAGGATTATGATTAATTAACGATACAAATATATTAAATTATTTACATAAATTACTTTTAATCGTAAAAATATGTATTTAAACGATAAAATAAATGAAATATTATAAATTGAAAAACATTTATAAAGAATGAGAGCGTTGATTAATTGTAAAATGGCGTATATCAGTTGAAAACTCAAAAAAAGTTTATTATGAATTTTTCAATACTAATTTAAAATAGAAGATTTTATTAAATGAAAGTTGTATGAATGTAAGAATACTTCAAAAAAAAATATTTTGTTTTTTTATTAGGTTAAAAGTAATACTTTTGACTAGTATTATATAACTATAATGAATCATTTAAGCCAAAATAGAAATTTATTTTTACCATTAAATTCAATGGTAACTACTTCTATTTTCGCTACAACTACAAATACAATTACCCTTTGGGGTTGCTAGTTATATATAATTCTTCGGTTATCTTTGTGATTTCAAAAATCATTTCAATTCAAAAATATTTTTAATTTTTCAATGCATTAAAAATGAAGGTTTTAAAATTTGGAGGAACTTCAGTAGGTTCTTCAAAAAACATAAATAAAGTGATAAGCATTTTAGAAGCTTATTCAAAAAATAGTTCAGTTGTATGTGTAGTTTCAGCAGTTGGTGGTATTACCGATAAATTACTTTTAGCTGGTAAGCAAGCTCAAAACAAAGACAATACATTTTTAGAAACATTCAACTTTATAACAAAAAGTCATTTTGATATTATAAAGGCATTGAATCCTGAAAATAATGATACTATTTTAAGTTATGCAGATGATAAACTAAACGAACTTAAAAGTTTGTTAGATGGTATTTATTTAATCAATGAATTATCACCAAAAACTTCTGATAAGCTAGTGGGTTTTGGAGAAAAATTATCTTCTTTCATTATCGCCGAAACGATGAAAAACAGGGCGTTATCGGTAGAACGTAAAAATTCACAAGAATTAATTATCACAAACTCAAACTTTACAAAGGCTGAAGTTGACTATAGTTTAACGAATAAAAATATCCAAGAGTATTTTAAATCGGCTACTCAAAGTATAACTATAATGCCTGGGTTTATTTCAAAATCTAAATTAGGTGAACAAACGACTTTAGGTCGTGGTGGATCAGATTTTACCGCAGCCATAATTGCAGCCGCTTTAAATGTGGATCAGCTGGAAATTTGGACAGACGTAAGTGGTATGTTTACTACCAACCCAAAACTAGTAAAACAAGCCTACCCTATTGATAAAATCTCATATCAAGAGGCTATGGAGTTATCACATTTTGGAGCAAAAGTGCTTTATCCGCCAACAGTGCAACCCGTTTTAAATCTAAATATCCCCATTCACATTAAAAATACTATGGAACCTGATGCGGTTGGTACCATCATTTCCAATGATGAAACCAATGGCAGCAAACCTGTTAAGGGCATTAGTAACATAAACGGGATAGCTTTATTAACGCTTCAAGGCAGTGGAATGATTGGTATTCCTGGGTTTTCAAAACGTTTATTTGAAACCTTATCCCAAGAAAAAATTAATGTTATTTTAATAACGCAAGCGTCTTCGGAGCATTCTATTTGTTTAGGTATTGATGACAAAGAAGCAGAAATAGCAAAAGTGGCTATTGATGCTACTTTTGAAAATGAAATTACGCTTCATAAAATAGACCCGATACTAGTTGAAACAGGCTTGTCAATTATTGCTTTAGTTGGCGATAATATGAAAAACCACCAAGGTATTAGTGGTAAAATGTTTAGCACACTTGGTAAAAACAATATCAATATTAGAGCCATTGCACAAGGGGCTTCGGAGAAAAATATTTCTGCCGTTATTACAGAAAACGATGTAAAAAAAGCATTGAACGCTTTACACGAGCAATTTTTTGAAATTAAAACAAAGCAACTTAACGTATTTATTACAGGTGTTGGTAACGTTGGTGAACGCTTGGTTGAACAAATAAAGCAACAAAAAAAATATTTAAAGGAAAATTTAAAAATCAATTTACGTGTTGTGGGCTTATCAAATTCCAGAACCATGATTTTTAATGAAGATGGTATCGATTTGAAAAACTGGAAAGCGCAACTGGCACAAGGCAAAAGCGCCACTTTACAAGGCTTTTTCGAAAACACAAAAGCATTAAACTTACGAAACAGTATTTTTGTTGATGTTACAGCAAATAAAGATGTTGCCAATTTATATGCGCAATATTTAAGACAAAGTATAGGCGTGGTAGCGTGTAATAAAATTGCGTGTTCAAGCGATTTTGAAAACTATAAACTATTAAAGCGTTTATCCTTAAAATACAATGCGCCATATCTATTTGAAACCAATGTGGGTGCAGGTTTACCTATTATCGATACGTTGAATAATTTAATGGCGTCTGGTGATAAAGTCACGTCTATTCATGCTGTGTTATCTGGGAGTTTAAACTTTGTTTTCAATAATTTTGATGATACCACTAAGTTTTACGATGTCGTGAAACAAGCCGGTGAAGAAGGTTACACAGAACCAGACCCAAGAATTGATTTAAGCGGTGTTGATGTTGCTCGTAAAATTTTAATTCTAGCAAGGGAAAGTGGTGTAGAAATGAATTTAGAAGATATAGAAAACACATCTTTCCTATCGGAATCTGGATTAAAAAGTGATACGGTTGATGATTTTTACCAAACGCTAATTACTGATGAAGCACATTATCAAAGTTTATACGCTTCCGCGAAAGCGAACAATTGCCAATTAAAATACGTAGCAAAATTTGATAAGGGACAAGCTAGTGTGAGTTTACAGGAAATACCTGAAGGCCACCCGTTTTATAACTTAGAGGGCAGCGATAATATAGTCATGTTTTACACACAGCGCTACGTAAATCAACCCATGATTATTAAAGGAGCGGGAGCGGGTGCTGATGTTACAGCATCTGGATTGTTTGCTGATATTATTAGGATTGGAAATGACTGAAATAGTATTCAGTAAACAGTCGCAGTTTGCAGTGAGCAGTCATTTCGAACGCAAGTGAGAAATCACATAATTTAGGATAAAACCATAAATGAAAAACGAAATAAGAATATTTTCACCAGCCACTGTCGCCAATGTGTCCTGCGGATTTGATGTTTTAGGCTTTTGTTTAGACAGTATTGGGGATGAAATGGTCATTAGAAAAACGGATAAAAAAGGGATTCATATCACTAAAATTGAAGGATTCGATTTACCGTTTGAAGCAAAATTAAACGTTGCAGGCGTTTCTGCTTTGGCAATGTATAATACGATTGATGTCGATTTTGGTTTCGAAATAGAAATCTATAAAAACATAAAACCAGGAAGCGGTATTGGCAGTAGTGCCGCAAGTGCGGTTGGTAGTGTTTTTGGAATGAATGAACTGTTAGGAAAACCATTTAACAAAAGCCAATTAACCGAATTTGCAATAAAAGGAGAAGCGCTAGCGAGTAAATGTGAACATGCCGATAACCTTGCTCCTGCGCTTTTTGGTGGTTTTACTTTGGTTAAAAGCATTTCACCATTGCAAATCTTACAGATTCCTTCACCCAAAGATTTATATGCGACCATTATTCACCCCAAAATTGAAATTAAAACCTCAGAGTCCCGTGCCCTTTTACCAAAGCAAATTGCTTTAAGTGATGCTATAACACAATGGGCAAATTTTGGAAGTTTGATTCATGGATTGCATACTAGTGACTATAATTTAATAAAGGATTCATTGCACGATGTTGTTATTGAGCCGCATAGAAGCAAACTCATTCCGCATTTTAATGAAGTGAAAAACGCAGCAATTAATGCGGGTGCTTTGGGCACTGGAATTTCGGGTTCTGGACCATCAATTTTTTCTTTAAGTAACGGACTGGAAACTGCTATAAATGTGAAAGATATGATTGAAAATGTGTATTTAAAAACGGATATTGAATTTGATATGTATGTGTCGAAGATTAATACAGAAGGAGTAAAAATATTTTAAGACAGAAGACGGAAGACTAATGACAGAAGTACTTACTCTTATAAATAAAATGAGTGACTTTAAAAACAATAAACTAGATTTCTAAATACAAAATACTAACGTAAACAAACTTCCGTCTACCGTCATTGGTCTTCGGTCAATAAAACAACAAAACTCCCGTCTTCATTCACCTGTCTTCGGTCAATTTTAAAAACCATGAATAAATTTAAATTCGAAAAGCTTATTATTTGGCAAAAGGCGATGGATTTCGGAGAAGTGATAGATAAACTTAACACGGCATTTCCTGATAAAGAAAAATTCAACTTGTCTTCGCAAATACGAAGAGCCGCAGATTCTATTGCTTTAAACATATCCGAAGGTTCTATTGGTCAATCAAACCCCGAACAAAAGAAGTTTATTGGGTATTCTATTCGCTCTTTAGCAGAAGTAGTCACTTGTTTATTTAAAGCAAAAAGACGTAATTATATCACAGAAATTCAATTTACCGAATTATATAATGAATCTTATCACTTAATGAACATGATGAGCGCATTTAGAAAAAACATAAAATAAAAAATGTATTTTCTTAATTGAAAACACTAACAAACTTCCGTCTATCGTCATTGGTCTTCGGTCAATTTTTAAACCATGAACTACTACAGTTTAAACAAACAAGCCCCAAACACATCATTTAAAGATGCGGTTATAAAAGGACTAGCGCCTGATAAAGGTTTATACTTTCCAGAAAGTATTACGCCTTTACCACAAACCTTTTGGGAGAATTTTGATAATTTAACTTACCCTGAAATAGCTTTTGAAGCGATAAAGCAATTTGTGTCTCCAGAAATTCCAGAAGCTATTTTAAAAACTATTGTTGAGGAAACCTTGTCTTTTGACTTTCCTGTTGTTAAACTCAACGACAGTATTTCTACTTTAGAATTATTTCACGGACCAACTATGGCGTTTAAAGATGTTGGCGCACGTTTTATGGCACGTTGTTTAGGCTATTTCAATAAAGAAAATACCAACGAAGTCACTGTTTTAGTAGCAACTTCTGGTGATACTGGTGGCGCCGTGGCGAATGGTTTTTTAGGCGTTAAGGGTGTAAAGGTAGTCATCCTCTACCCTAGCGGAAAAGTTAGCGATATTCAGGAAATGCAATTAACCACTTTGGGACAAAATATAAAAGCCTTGGAAGTAAACGGCACGTTTGACGATTGTCAAGCCATGGTAAAAACCGCCTTTTTAGATGAAGAGTTAACCAACAAAATGCAGTTAACTTCAGCAAACTCTATAAATGTGGCGCGTTGGTTACCGCAGTTATTCTATTTTATGTTTGCTTACAAGCAATTGCACAAACAACATAAGGATATTGTGTTTTCAGTACCTAGTGGGAATTTTGGAAATGTTTGTGCAGGTATGATGGCGCAACAATTAGGTTTACCAATAAAACATTTTGTAGCCTCTAATAATGAAAACAATGTGGTAACACGCTATTTAATTTCTCAATTATACGAACCCAAACCATCGGTTCAAACCATAAGTAATGCTATGGATGTTGGTGCGCCAAGTAATTTTATTCGCATTCAGGAAATATATAAAAACAAATTTGATACTTTAAAAAACAACTTGTCCTCTTACAGTTTTACTGATGATGAAACTAGAGAGGCTATGTTAGAAATTTATAAAAATTACAATTATGTTGCGGATCCTCACGGAGCTGTTGGCTATTTAGGGTGTAAAGCGTATTTAAAAGAAAACCCAAATGTACATTGCGTGTTTTTGGAAACGGCGCATCCTACCAAATTTTTAGATGTGGTTGAAGATGTTATTAAAGAAAAACAACCGTTGCCAGAGCAAATTCAATCGGTTATGGGGAAAGAAAAAGAGTCAATTATTATTTCTACTTATGAGGATTTGAAAGGGTTTTTATTGATATAAGAATCTTGACTTTGTAAAAAATTTCGGCTACCTTCGTTTAACCCGCAAAGTATAAGGTTTGTGGATGCGCAGCATACACGTTAAAACCTGTCGGCTGCGCTCTGTAAAGCTTATGCATTGTTAGGTATTAGTTACCATAAGGGTTGTCCTTAATTGCTAAATATACTAAAAGTTGGTCAGTGCGCAGCCTATACTTTGCGGGTTAGGTAGAATAAGCAAACAGGAGAAATTTTAAATTTTATGATAAGAAATAAGTTTGTGCTGTTACTTGATTTATGGTTATGTATTGCTATTAATTTATCTATTTCCCAAAAAATTTAATGTTTCGTTTGCGTGCCCTTGTGGTTATTCTACCTAACAGTAAATATAAAATATTTAAACGATTTCATATCATTAATAGTTGTACATAATGCAGAAAACACTAACTTAATTATCAATTTTAATTCTTTCCATAATTAGTTTTTTGTGAAATAATTAAAATAAAATTGAAAATGAATTCCGTAAATGGTAATAACAAATTCATTAAGAATAAAACGGCTTTGACAAATAAAAAAGCTCAAATGGTGTTATACCATTTGAGCCCCTAAAGTCGCTTAAAAAATCATTAATTTCCTTCGCTTAATGAAAAACTTCCATCTCCATCAAATGATGTCAATGTTATGGTTACTGACCAAATTCCAGTAGTACCACTTGACGTAACACCAGAAAAAGAATCAGGTTCTACTGCACCATTTAAAGTTTTGTTTAGAACAACATTTTCATCAGCGTCTTTCACTACCATATTAAATATTCCATCTGTTGTGGCCGTAATATCTGCATTGTAATCGGCTGTACTCAATAAGTTTTGCCACACAAAGGTTCTGGCAACAGTTCCTCCATTACCTGTAAAATCCCCATCAATATCACCAGTAAAGTCTTCACCATTATCAAACAATACTGTATTATTAATAGTAACCATCGCGATTGGCTCAGGGTCATCATTACTACAGCCAACTACAGTTAAACATGTAATGACTAAAGCAATCATTTGTAGGTTTTTGAATAATCTGATTTGAAACATAATTTTTAAATTTAAGTTATTAATACTTTTTAAGTAAGACAAGTTCAACGTAAAACTTCCTACCACGTTCTAGAAATATTTATAGTAAATTTCTTAAACATCGGCAAAATACATATTTATTCGATGTAATACAATTTTTTTTATCTTTATTACATCATGGATGGACATATCCTGTTGGGTAAATACCTGTTATTTAGACAACTACGGAATCAAAATTTTCTATTATGACTTTACTCAAAATGGAACAATTAGCTTGGTTGAAAATGGCATTCTAAAATAATATCATGTAATATTGAACTTGAAGCTGAATCTGCAAAATTTTAAAACTAAAAAGCACTATGCACAACACCACTTCATTACGACTGAATTTCCTATCGGAAATTCACGCTTATTTATTAACTTCATTTTTTAACAGAAAAATCCTATAATATTTGTCCGCAACTAAATCATATACAAACATGTTAAACGAACTTCGCAAAATACCATCTAAAAAATTTCAAAATTTCTACCCAATTTCATCAAACCTTTTACCCCTTCCGCGAAAGCGTTATCTATAAATTTTCAATACATTTGCTACTCGAAATTCTAAAGCAAATAGTAATGAAAAACACGGCCTTAACCCAAACTCATGAAGCGCTTGGTGCTAAAATAGTGCCTTTTGCAGGTTTTAATATGCCTGTGCAATACGAAGGTGTAAATATTGAACACGAAACCGTTAGAAAAGCTGTTGGTGTATTTGATGTATCGCACATGGGTGAGTTTTTAATTGAAGGCGAGCAGGCGCTAGAATTGATTCAAAAAGTATCAAGTAATGATGCTTCTAAACTAACCATTGGGAAAGCACAATACAGTTGTTTACCAAATGATGATGGTGGTATTGTAGATGATTTAATCATTTATAAAATAAAAGAAGAGACTTATCTTTTAGTCGTTAACGCCAGTAATATTGAAAAGGATTGGAATTGGATCCAGTCTAAAAACAATGTTGGAGCTACGATGCGCAATTTAAGCGAAGGCTACTCGTTACTTGCCATTCAAGGGCCTAAAGCGATTGAAGCGATGCAAAGTATTACGAGTCATGATTTAGCAGCTATTAAATTTTACAATTTTGTGGTTGGCGATTTTGCAGGTATTGAGCATGTTATAATTTCGGCAACAGGTTACACTGGAAGTGGCGGATTTGAAATTTATTGCAAAAACACCGAGGTAAAACAAATTTGGGATAAGGTTTTTAAAGCTGGAGCAGGTTTTGGAATTAAACCCATCGGGCTTGCGGCACGTGATACCTTGCGTTTGGAAATGGGTTACTGCCTATACGGCAATGATATTGATGACACCACCTCGCCTATTGAAGCGGGTTTAGGATGGGTTTGTAAATTCACAAAAGAATTTACAAATTCTGAAGCTTTAAAGGCTGAAAAAGAACGTGGACCAGAACGAAAACTTATTGCCTTTGAGATAGATGAACGTGGAATTCCACGTCATGGATACGATATTGTAGATGGCAACGGAAAAACCATCGGCGTAGTAACTTCAGGCACCATGTCACCTTCTCTTGGCAAAGGCATTGGTTTAGGGTATGTGCCAACTATTTTTGCTGATATAAATAGTAAAATTAATATTCAAATTCGTAAAAATGCAGTTCCAGCAACAGTTGTAAAACTGCCCTTTTATAAAAATTAAATGTTGAATTTTCAAACTACATTAAATGACATTTACCAAGATGTCTCCTCTCAGCAAGATAAAGGTAAAGTGGCATCATACATACCTGAATTAGCAGATGTTGATATTAATAATTTCGGAATTCATTTAAGAACTGCTGAAGGCCATAATTATGGTGTAGGCGATTTCAATAAGCCGTTTTCCATACAAAGTATATCAAAAGTTTTAGCTTTATCAAAAGCTATTGCCTTAGTAGGAGAAACTATTTGGGAACGTATTGATGTAGAACCTAGTGGAAATCCATTCAATCATTTATCGTTACTAGAAATTGAAAATGGTATTCCTAGAAATCCACTAATTAATTCTGGAGCTATTGTTATTGCTGATATTTTAGTATCAAATTTGAAAAACCCTAAAGAGGATTTCTTAAATTATGTGAGAGATCTTACAGATGATGAGTTTATCAATTTTAACAAAGATGTTGCACATTCAGAAAAAGTAACTGGTTTTAAAAATTATGCAGCGGCTAACCTTTTAAAATCATTTAAAAATTTAAACAATCCTGTTGAAGAAGTATTAGATTTCTACTTTCATCAATGCGCATTAGAAATGTCTTGTAGTCAGTTAACCAAAGCCTTTTTCTTTTTATCAAATAAAGGAAATTGTTTATTAAATAAAACCCGATTAACTAAAACGCAAGCTAAACGTATTAATGCTATTATGCTTACTTGTGGATTTTATGATGAAGCAGGCGAGTTTGCTTTTGAAGTAGGTTTACCGGGAAAAAGTGGTGTTGGAGGCGGCATTATTGCACTTTTGCCAGACCATTTTGTAATTACTGCTTGGTCTCCTGGGCTCAATAAAAAGGGTAATTCACTTTTAGGAATGAAAGCTTTAGAACAATTTACTACAAAAACTAAACTATCTATATTTTAAGTGTTTTTCTAGTTGAAAAATGGACGTATGACAAAGCGAGAAGAAAAACATACCATATTAATTTTAGGTGCTAGCGGATTTTTAGGTGGCGCATTCTACAAAGAACTTTGCCCCTATTTTAAAACATTTGGAACCTACAATACGGAGAATAAAACCTTAGAAAAAAACAAACATTTTTTTCAGTTTAATTTTGAAGAAGACGATATTTTTGAAATTCTGGATATTGTAAAACCAACTATTGTAATTTCGGCACTCCGCGGAGATTTTTCAAAACAAGTTTTAATGCATCAGCATCTTGCTGAGTATGTATTCTTGCATAAAATAAAACTTATATTTCTATCCTCCGCCAATGTTTTTGATGCTTATAGCAAATACCCAAGTTATGAAAATGACAAAACGTATAGCAATAGTATTTATGGGCATTTCAAAATAAAAATTGAAAACATGTTGTTAAGATTACCTAAACTACAAATTGTTATTTTAAGGTTACCTATGGTTTTTGGAGCACAATCGCCTCGTATTACAGAGATTCTTCAAAGTGTGAAAGAAAAAGAGCCTATTGAAATATTCCCGAATTTAATAATGAACGTGACTACCAATACCAAAGTAACACAGCAAATCCATTATATAATCAATAGAAATAAATCCGGTATTTTCCATCTCGGAAGTACCGATTTGGTGCATCACGACGATTTTATAAAAGAGATTGCGGCGTCTTTAAATCTAGAAGAAAAGGCCATTTACAAACGTGTTTACACCACAAATGACGATAGATATTTAGCGGTTCTGCCAAAATTCAATAAACTACCAAAACATCTTCAATTAATAAGTCAGGATATTTTAAAAGAATTAAAAATATAAGTAAATTGTAAAAAATCAAATTATATATATTATGAACAAATTATCTGCAGAAGACATAGAAAAAAAATTACTTCATTTCCCAGATTGGGACTATTTTGATGATGCTATTCATGCCGAATTTGAATTTGAAAATTTTAAGGATTGCTTTAGTGCCATGAGCAGAATAGCTTTTGAATGTGAAGCCTTAAACCATCATCCAAATTGGAGCAATGTTTACAATGTATTATCAATATCGCTATCAACTCACGATGCTGGAGGCGTTACCAATAAAGATTTTAAATTGGCAGAAGCTATTGAAACTATTGTAGAACCTGAAGATGAGTAAATAAGTAATCAGTTGGCAGTCACAGTTTTCAGTAAATCCAACAATAAAGCAAGACCATTATTAATTTTAGAAGCTCTTATTCATTTAAGCTTACTTTTTATATTTTTGCTTTTTGATTTCAATATAACAAACAACTTAGCATATTATGGGAAGAGCTTTTGAATTTAGAAAAGCAAGAAAAATGAAACGTTGGTCTGCCATGAGTAAAGCCTTTACCCGCATTGGTAAAGACATTGTAATGGCGGTAAAGGAAGGTGGCCCAGACCCAGCGAGTAATTCCCGTTTAAGAGCGGTTATTCAAAATGCGAAGTCTGTAAACATGCCTAAAGACAATGTAGAACGCGCCATAAAAAAAGCAAGTGACAAAAGTCAGGGTGATTACAAAGAGGTTGTTTTTGAAGGTTATGCGCCTCACGGGATTGCGGTTTTAGTAGAAACGGCAACCGATAATAATACCCGAACCGTTGCCAATGTGCGTAGTTATTTCAATAAATGTGATGGTAGCTTGGGAACTTCGGGTTCCGTTGTATTCATGTTTGATCACACTTGTAATTTCAGAATTGATGCTGAAGGATTGGATCCTGAAGAATTGGAATTAGAGTTTATTGATTATGGTGCCGAAGAAGTTTTTGCTGATGATGATGGGATTTTAATTTATGCCCCTTTTGAAAGTTTTGGAGCTATTCAAGCCGAATTGGAAGCTCGCGACATTGAAATTTTATCTTCGGGTTTTGAACGTATTCCCCAGGTAACAAAAAAACTTTCTGAAGATGAAGCCGCAGATGTAGAAAAACTTTTAGAGAAGTTAGAGGAAGATGATGATGTACAGAACGTGTATCACACTATGGAGGAATAAATCCAAAAAAGCTATTAAAATGGGGATTATAAAACAGAATCCTATAAAGGGCTTTGAAATTATCACTGAGAATACACAAAAAGATTCATTAACATTTGAAGATATTACAAAACTTTCAGAATTGGAAATACACCCAAGGTTCAAAGGAATGATAAAAGCCCGTGATCTGTTCTTGTTTTCGTTCTACACTGCTGGCATGAGATTTTCTGACCTTTGTCGATTAAAATGGGAGAATATTATTAGAAATGAAATAATTTATACCATGCACAAGTCCAGAACAAGAGCAGGGGCGAAAAGAACACTGCCCCTAACCCCAAAAGCAGTTGCAATTTTGGATAAGTACAAAGGTAGGAAAAACATTTTTGTCTTTCCCCCACTTTATGGAATGGACAAAAAAAGTTTAGAAGAAATAGAGCATAAATTATATATAGCTAACAATGCAACAAATAGGTCTTTGCGAATTGTTTGTGAAAAAGCAGGAATAAAAAAGTGGGTCAATATGCACATGGCAAAACATTCGTTTGCAGATTTTGCTGTAAAAAACAATTCGGGCATATTGATGATTTCCAAGCTGTTGGGACATACTAAGTTGTCCACAACTCAACATTACTTAAAAGATTTTTACCATAAGGAGGAAGCAGAGGAAATTAACAGGTTATTTGGATAATACTTGACCTTGCGTACATTTCAAACGATTCAGTAGTGTGGTTTCATTTACCCCTCATACTAAAAATTACAATCTTGTACGTTAATAACCTTTCCATCTTTCTATTTGTTTAACGTGATATAATATCCTTTGTCCACTTTAATGGTTATTTCGCCATTTCTTAGCTTCTCGTTTACTCGTCCTATGTCCTCATAGGGATACAAATACTTTTTCCCCACCTTGAAAAAGCTGACCAATCCCAGCTCTCTCAAAGATTGCATAATCTGACCATTGAAAGATAGTCCCAGTTTTTCGCAGAACGCTTTCCCAGTCAAATTTAGTGGTTGTATTTGTACTTGATTACTCATTTAAAGCATTGACTTATAACATTTTTTTTAAAGTTTTCTCCCTTTCCTTTTTTTCCTTTTCTTGCGGTCTTTGTCCTCCAGTTCCAGTTTAAAGGGCGTCCATTCAATCCCGTCATCATAATCATGGTTCAAGCCATCTCTTTGAGCTTTTCCCAAATGATATTCTGGTTTTTTATCAGTTTCTCCTGTCCCTTCCTTAGTGCTTCCTGTCGCTCCAAGGTCTCCAATTGCTGTGCTATTGCTTTCAGCACCAACTCCTTCAGTTCCTCGTTTTGGCATATCATTTTGGAGAATAACTGAACGGTCTCTGTCTTGTTCATAATCTATGTGTTTAATTATGTTGCTCCATGAATAATGTCTTCCCAAAGTACTGCCCTTGTATATCACATCTTGATATTTAAAGGATATGCCCGTTACCCTTCCAGTTGTTTTACTGGCATTGAATTTGGGGGCTATATTTTTTTGCTTTAGCGCAATGATGAACCCTGAAATATCAATCGATTTCGATAAGGCTTCATCGATTTTATTTTGCAACAGCAATTTGATCGGTGGTTTGCCCGTGCGAATGGATTTTTCCAATTCTTTCTTGGTAGGCGATGCCTTCTTCTTGCCCAATGCAACATCTGCCAATTTGGTCAAACCATATTTTTTTTCCAATTTTCTAATCAAATGCTCACTGCGCTCATAATCTTTGCTATCACTGACCAAGTCTCCAGAATATTTTACCCTGTTCGCAATGATATGGATGTGCTGATGCTCTTGGTCGATATGCCTATATATAATATATTGGTTGTCATAAAATCCCATACCCTTAAGATAGTCCCACCCTAGTGATATAAATTCTTTATCCGTTAAATTATCTTCATGGGGAAGGTTCAATGAAACATGATAAACGGCTTTACCTAGCCCGGGACGCAATTGTCTGACAAGATTGAATTCATTGGTCATGCTGACAGTTTTTCCATAAACAATATTGGCATCCAGAAAGTACCCCTTCCCTTCCCCTGCCTTTTTTTCGTGATAGGCGAGCAATCCGTAAAAGTCCTTTCCTTTAATTTGGTCCGCTATCATGGTTTACAATATTTGACTTTAGGAGATTTATAGTTTCTTTCAACTCTAGTAATTCTTTTTGAAGCATTTTGGGGCTGTGCATCCCCAAATGTGCCTTTTTGGTCAATTGGTTCAGGTTGTTCCCGATACGGCTCAATGCTACAAACAACTGTCTATCATGGGGCGTGACTTTCGTCCTTGGCATCGCTTTACCGGTTGTCTTTCTTCTGATATATTCCGGGATTCCTATACCCAAACAATTTGCGTTATCCGATACGATCAAGAATTCATTGACTGTCATCCTAACGTTTATGCGAATCGCCTTTAATGCTTGTATGTCCTTTTTTGGTCTTGCCATATTTGGAAATTTTGAGGTGGTATTTTATAGTCCCTGCGAACGAAGTGAGCAGTTTTTGCTTGCAAAAACATGGCTTGCTTCGTGACTTCCGACTAACTTTGGCTTTTTATCCGATTAACTTTCATGTTATCAATAAGCGTTCTTATGTCGTTAGGGTCAAAAAGAACCCTGCCCCCAATTGAGATTCTGTTCAACAGCCCTTTTTTGATCCAGGAATAAATTGTTGGTCTGGAAACCGAGAATTTTTTGGTAAGGTCTGAAATGGTCAATAGCGCATCCTCTGATTTTGAATCTTTAGATTGTTCTGAACCGATTTCAGGGATTTTTTTGTCTTGACTGTTGATGGGAATGTACTCTTGGATTCCGTCACCGTCCATTACATATATTCTTTTCATTTTGCTGAATTGTGATTTGTTTGACATATAGCAAACCTACCACCATTTAACACTATGAAATGGCTTTACCGTACATGTTGTTTTGTACAGTAAAATGCTTAACAGAGCTTTACATCATCGAGTACTATCTTAAGCGAGGTTTCCGCCTCTGGCACTTGGAAGTATTTGTGGGATGTAGTTACCAAAAGCTGGAGGCGGTTTTGTAACGGGCCTTTCCATGTCCGTTGTCATTTTAGTACAGGCAAGAGGTTTTGGGGTGTGCTTTCTTAGGGGTCAAAGTCTTATGGGATAATGTTCATCTTCATATTTTTCAATAACGAGCGCCAACAAATCCAGTTCATCGCCTTCGGGAGTACCGTTTTTGGCATCGAAAATTTCTTGCATACTTTGGAGGTATGCCTGATATTGTTTCTCGTTTTTTATAATGGTAATTTCCATGCTATTTATAGTTTACAGGTTTTCTATATCCAATTTTTTTCCATTCTTTGTAATTTCTCGCAAAATGCCCTTAATGTAACTTTTGAAAACAGCCATATTGGGCAAAGATAAAAAATTCCCTTATTGGGAATTTAATAAAAAGGTGATAGAAAACTTATTAGCAATGTGACAATTATCACGAAATAATAAATCTTAAATTCATAATTTAGAACCCAACAAATTCAACTTCTTATAGATTATGAGCGATTTGCAAATAGCCAAAACAGTAACCCTTAAACACATCACTTCCATTGCCGAAAAATTTGGTATTAATCCAGATGATATCGAAATGTATGGCAAATACAAAGCTAAACTTCAGTTAAGTGCTATAAATAGGAAAAAAGTCGCAAATAGCAATCTCATATTGGTATCTGCTATCTCACCTACTCCTGCTGGAGAAGGTAAAACGACCATGTCTATTGGTCTGTCGGAAGGTTTAAACCGATTACATAAAAAAACAACTGTAGTATTAAGAGAGCCTTCACTAGGCCCCGTTTTTGGTATTAAAGGTGGCGCAACTGGTGGCGGTTATTCGCAAGTGCTTCCTATGGAAGATATTAACCTTCATTTTACGGGTGATTTTGCGGCTATCGAAAAAGCGCATAATTTACTTGCTGCTATTATTGATAATAACATTCAAAGTAAAACCAATTCGTTACATATAGATGCTAGAACGGTAAGTTGGAAACGTGTAGTGGACTTAAACGATCGTGCTTTACGTCGCGTGATTGTCGGTTTGGGTGGTACAACATCTGGTGTACCTAGAGAAACCGGGTTTGATATTACAGCAGCATCAGAAATTATGGCTATTCTGTGTTTAGCTGAAAATATCAGCGATCTTAAAAAACGCTTAGGACGTATTTTTATAGGATATACACACGATAAACAACCTATTTACTGTAAAGATTTAAAAGCCGAAGGTGCTATGGCTGCGCTACTAAAAGAGGCTATAAAGCCAAATTTAGTACAAACCATTGAAGGTAATCCTGCTATTATTCATGGTGGGCCATTTGCAAATATTGCACAAGGTACTAATAGCGTAATTGCCACGTTAATGGGCATGTCGTATTCTGAATATACCGTAACCGAAGCGGGTTTTGGATTCGATTTAGGCGCAGAAAAATTCTTTGATATTAAATGCCAAAGTGCAGGACTAAGCCCAAAAGCTGTGGTACTAACCACGACTATTCGTGCCTTAAAATATCATGGTGGAGCCGATTTAAAAACGCTAACCACAGAAAACATAGACACCTTAAAAAAAGGACTCCCCAACCTTGAAAAGCATCTTGAAAATATTGCAAAATTTAATGTAGCGCCAGTCATAGCTATTAATAAATTTTCGACTGATACTGATGCTGAAATACAAGTTATTAAAGATTTCGCAAATTCTAAAGATATAAAAGTTGCATTGGCAGATGTATGGGGAAAAGGCGGTAAAGGCGCGCTTGAGTTAGCCCAAAGTGTTATTGATATTGTAGAATCTAACACATCCAACTTTAAGCCTTTATACAAATGGGAGTCTCCTGTTAAAGACAAAATAAAAACCATTGCTAAAGAAATTTATGGTGCAGAATATGTCGATTATACAGCAACAGCTTTGGCACAACTTAACAAAATTTCTAATTTAGGTTTAGATCATTTGCCAGTTTGTATTGCTAAAACACAAAAATCATTATCAGATAATCCTAAATTATTGGGCAGACCAAAAGATTTTATAATCACCGTTAGAGATATTGAAATTGCTGCAGGTGCTGGTTTTTTAATCCCCATTACAGGTGATATCATGCGGATGCCGGGGCTACCGGTACATCCTGCATCTGAACATATTGATATAAATGACGATGGTGAAATTACGGGGTTGTTTTAATTAAAATTTAAGTACAACTACGTATTGCTATTCTAGTAAGAAAATTCTAGATTTGCTTACCTGTGCTGAACTTGTTTCAGTATCGTCTGCTATAAAGCATTGAAACGTTGCATATCAGGAAAAGTTGGCAAACATTAAAACTCACTCTAAACTATAATGCTTATATGAATAAAATAAAATTATTATTAATCGCAATAGGATTACTATTTTCAATGAGTTTAAGTGCTCAAAATGATTTTAAAATTGGAGTAAATGCTGGATTAAACTACCCAGCTATTTGGGGAAACGAAAATGCAAAATATAATAATTTTAAAGTAGGATATTTATTCGGAGTAACGTTTGACTATTATCTAAAAGAAAACCTATCCATAAAAACAAATATTAACTACGAAAGGAAAATTAAGAAACGGCAACTAACATACTTTAATTACGAGGCAGAAGAAATTGGAAAAGAAAACTTCAGAGAAATTTATGAGTATATAAATATACCTATCCTATTAAAATACGAATTTGGAAATTCAAAATTTTTCGTAAATGGCGGCCCCTTTTTCGATTATTTATTAAACAATAAAATTGAACCAGATTATCCGAATGACGATAGAGCCTATGTAACAGAACAGAAAAAAATTAATTTCGGACTATCTTTAGGAATTGGTACTAATATTTCTCTTAATGAGAAAAATAACCTAACAATTGAAATTAGAGATGATTTCGGAGTTATAGACACAGGTGGCGGCTTAATATACTCCGACGGAACAGTAAAAACAAATGCTATAAAATTAGTATTAGGTTGGAATTTAGGAATATAAAAACGATTTGCCAATACCGTGTAAAAATAATTGCTTGGTTCTCGCCTACTTGGAAAATCCTATGGATTTTCCTCTGGTTCGTTCCATTTTTAGTAAGTTAGTTGCTTGCACACGCAACTATCCTTATACATAAACGATAAGCCCAACTCAAAAATACGTACAACTGCGTATTTTTTTTCATAATTTATAGTACTATCTTTGGCTGTATAACATTATAAATTAGCCTGTTATGATACGTCTACATTTAAATCCTTCAATTGTAAAAAGCTTAAATTCTAACGAAAAGGAAGAGTCTTTGGAAATAGAATTTAAAGAAGATGTTAAAACATCACAACATATTGATATTCCTATGTCTATTATACAAGATTATGTGAATTCAGTTAAAGAAAGTGCCTTCTTAAAAAGCGAAGAAAACATCCAATCGAATTTAAAAATAGTCTATTCTAATTTTGCGTCTTAAGATTCAACCCGTTCAATCCTAGCACCAATAGCACGTAAACGGTCATCAATATTTTCGTAACCTCTATCAATCTGCTCAATATTTTGAATGGTTGATGTGCCTTTTGCAGACAATGCAGCAATAAGTAACGACACCCCAGCACGAATATCTGGCGAGGTCATCGTGGTCGCTTTTAAAGTCGATTTAAAATCATGACCAATTACGGTAGCTCTATGTGGGTCGCACAAAATAATTTTCGCCCCCATATCAATCAATTTATCCACAAAGAATAAACGACTTTCAAACATTTTTTGATGTATTAAAACACTGCCTCTGGCTTGTGTTGCCACTACCAAAATAATACTCAATAAATCGGGTGTAAACCCAGGCCAAGGTGCATCAGAAATGGTTAAAATAGAACCATCAATAAAACTTTGTATTTCGTATCCGTTAGTATGTGCTGGAATATGAATATCATCACCTTGTTTTTCAACAGTAATACCTAATTTTCTAAATACATTAGGGATGACTCCCAAATCATTCCAACTAACACCAGTAATGGTCAGTTCGCTTTTAGTCATAGCAGCAAGCCCTATCCAACTCCCGATTTCAATCATATCGGGTAGCATTGTGTGGTCTGTTCCGCCTAAACGTTCAACACCATCAATAACTAACATATTGGAACCCACACCACTAATTTTAGCGCCCATGCGATTCAGCATTTTACACAATTGCTGTAAATAGGGTTCGCAAGCCGCATTGTAAATAGTCGTTTGTCCTTTTGCTAAAACAGCAGCCATAACAATATTGGCAGTACCAGTTACCGATGCTTCCTCAAGAAGCATATAAGTACCCGTTAAATATTCAGCTTCAACGCCATAAAACTGGTCTTCTTTACTGTATCTAAATTTAGCACCGAGTTTTATTAAACCTTCAAAGTGCGTATCTAAACGTCTGCGTCCAATTTTATCACCACCTGGTTTTGGAATGTACCCTTTGCCAAAACGGGCTAATAACGGACCAACAATCATGATAGACCCACGTAAACCACGTCCATCTACTTTAAATTCGTCCGATTCTAAATATTTTAAATTAAGGTCGTCTGCTTGAAATGTATAACGACTTCTGGAAAGTTTCTCAACTTTTACACCTAATTTTTTTAATAACGTAATCAATTTATTTACATCTACAATATCAGGTATATTATTAATAGTTATCAGCTCTGGAGTAAGCAAAACTGCACATAAAATTTGTAAAGCTTCGTTTTTAGCACCTTGGGGTTGTATACTTCCTTTTAATTGGTGACCACCTTCAATTTTAAATGTTCCCATGCAAATATATTAGTAGCGTTTTCTCTGTCGGTTGGTGGTACTCTTTTTATGGTGCCCCCCTTTTTTACTGGTGTTGCTAGAGCTGTACTTGGTTTTGGTTCGCATTAAGCTTGTAGAATCTGATAATTCCTCATCAGAGTCCTTCAAGTCAATTTTACCTCCCGAAAGTTCATATAAATGATTGTAAATCACATCATCTTCAACCGTATCTTTATTCCAATTTAAAAAACACTTTTTCATGTGGTTGGCAATAGTATAAAGCAGAGCTTCTTTAAGTTCGCCCTCTTCCCATGTATTCGCCACATCTATCATCGTTTTAATATTGTTTCCGTAAAAACGATATTTCGGGAAATTCTGCGGGTATTCCAAAACCTCTGGACGCTCTTCATAAAT
>TARA_R110002033_G_scaffold1117_4_pt1 | contig 30177 bp, 22 predicted proteins | sample TARA_R110002033 | Tara Oceans TARA_R110002033 (sample SAMEA4397051) | marine metagenome | biome: Polar Biome; feature: [SRF] surface water layer (ENVO:00010504); material: water (ENVO:00002006), including particulate matter (ENVO:01000060) such as... | depth 5 m
TAAAAGGCTAGGTGCAGATGTAACCGTAGTTGAATTTATGGATCGTATTATTCCTGGAATGGATGCTGCGCTTTCAAAGGAATTGACTAAGGTTATGAAAAAGCAAAAAGTAAAATTTGCTTTATCTCATAAGGTGAAGTCTGTTGAAAGAAAAGGTGACCAGGTTATTGTAAAAGCAGATGATAAAAAAGGACAAGAAGTTGTTTTTGAAGGTGATTATTGCTTAGTAGCTGTTGGTAGAAAACCTTATACCGACGGATTAAATGCTGATGCAGCTGGTGTAAAGCTTGATGATAGAGGTAAGGTAATAGTTGATGCTCACTTAAAAACAAATGTAGATAATATCTACGCTATTGGTGATGTAATAAAAGGTGCTATGTTAGCTCATAAGGCTGAAGAAGAAGGTACTTTGGTTGCTGAGCAATTAGCGGGTCAAAAACCACATATAGATTATAACTTAATTCCTGGTGTTGTTTATACTTGGCCAGAAGTTGCAGCAGTTGGTAAAACAGAAGAGGAATTAAAAGAAGCAGGAGTAGAGTACAAGGTAGGTCAATTTCCTATGCGTGCATTAGGACGTTCTAGAGCTAGTATGGATACTGATGGATTTGTTAAAATTCTTGCAGATAAGAAGACCGATGAAGTTTTAGGTGTTCATATGGTTGGCGCACGTTGTGCCGATTTAATTGCAGAAGCTGTAACGGCTATGGAATTTAGAGCATCTGCTGAAGATATTTCAAGAATGAGCCATGCTCACCCAACTTATGCAGAAGCTGTTAAGGAAGCTGCACTAGCTGCCACAGATGATCGTGCATTACATATCTAGATGATTTAAAATTATAGTAATAAAAAAAGCAGCCAATTGGCTGCTTTTTTTGTTTTGTGGTAATTATAATTTTTTAATGCAGTTTAGTTTTTAATTAAACCTAGTAGACGTAAAACCTTTTCGGTTACAGTTCTTAGGACCTCAAAAAGTATAATTGCAATTTGTTCCAAGTAAATTCTAGTAGATGATAAGAAAGTAAATACGCTAGATTTAATGTCTGCCTTATGGTCTTCATATTTTAATGCCAAATAGGTACTGGCAATCATAAACAAAATAGCACCAGGAATTGCAATGAACGGGTTTAAGGAGTGATGGAAAAACCTGTACAGACCAACACCCGTAAAACTACCATACAATATGATAAAATGAATAATGTAAATAGATAGGGTACTTTGTCCTATTCTTAACCAAGTTGCATTCATTAAGAATTTTCTTAGCAGTATGAATATGGAAAAAACAATTAGAACATCACCTAACCTAATAAATAGATAGTTGTTGTTGAATATATCTTGAAACAATTGTATACCTGTAACTTCATATATAGAAAGGAAAAAGTCTGAAGAAAGAAACATTAGAATTAATCCTATAGCGATATAAGTAGGGACAACATATTGATAAAGATTTTTACTTTCTTGATACTTGGAAAATAAAACAGACATAAAACTACCAATTGTAGCATAGCCTAACCATGGTATGATCGTAAAAACAGATCCATTTGCTTTTGTAAGATAATTGGCGAACACTTGAGGTAAAAACTCAAAGCTAGAGGCCTTGTAAATGGGTTCAAAAATAAAGAGTAACAACGTTGTAGATACTAATATTGTTGGGAAAATCCATTTTTGCTTAGCGAAAGTAAGTATGTAGAAACCAATAATAAACAGTAATGAAAGACCTATACAATGTAGTACATCTACTAAGTAGAAAGAGTCGTAAACTTCACCTTTGAACAACCCAAAAATGTTCATTCTTAATAGGTAAGCTATTACAAGTAATTCTAGTCCACGTTTAATTCCCTTTTTAACACGTGGATTGTTCCATCCGGTTTGCGGTGATCTAATTAATAAAAATGTAAAAATGAATCCAGATACGGTAAAGAATACGGGAGCTGTAATTCCTCTAAAATACTTCCATGTAGTGAACAGTATATTTGAGTTGTCTCTAAATGCATTATCTAATAAACCGTCAATGAAATGACCCTGTAACATCATTAAGATAGCCCAGGCTCTTATGGCGTCTAAAAAAAACAATCTTGACTTAGAGTTGCTCATTATAACAATTATACCCTATATACTTATAAAACAGTATGTTTGGATGTTTCAAGAGGCAAAATTAGATAAAATAATTTAAGGTATACTGTAATTGAATTAAATTCGCAATCATACATTAAAATAGTCTTATGAATTACGTTTTAGCATTTGCAGGTAGCAATTCTTCAATTTCCATTAATTATAAATTGGTAAAGTATACTTCTTCTTTATTAAGTGGTACAGAAGTGCGACTTCGTGACATGGCAGAGTATCCATTTCCTATGTATAGTTATGATGTTGAAAAAGAAAATGGATATTCAAATTCATTGGTAGAATTCAAAAACGAAATCATTAATGCAAAAGGCTTGATTATAGCTGTAAGCGAACATAACAGTTACCCTTCTGCCTACTTTAAAAATACGATGGATTGGTTGTCTCGATTAGATTCTAAGTTTTTGGTCGATAAGAAAATTTTACTCATGTCAACATCAACCGGTGGTCGTGGCGCAATTGGTGCTTTAGAGGTTGTAGAAAAAATGATTGCTAGGTTCCAAGGTACAGTGGTTGAAACCTTTTCATTGCCTAGATATGGAGATAATTTTGATGAAAATACAGGAATAACCAATGCCGACTTGGCAAAAATTCATTCAGAAAAAGTGAGTTCTTTTGTAAAGGCTATTTCTTAAAAGTATTTTACATTGGTCTATTTAAATAATTCTTAGGCTTCTCAATTAAATTAGGGGACTTCCGTACCTTTATTGCGTGTTAAAAGTATTCAAAAAACATATTGAAGATTCTTTTCCAGAATTGTTAGATTCCCATTTCATAATTGCATGTAGTGGTGGCTTAGATAGTACCGTGCTTGTGGAACTTTGTCACCAAGCCCAACTACAATTTTCTATAGCACATTGTAATTTTAGATTACGTGGCGAAGCTAGTGATGGCGATGAAACATTTGTGCGAGATTTAGCAGAAAAACAAAATAAGGAAGTTTTTATTACTCATTTTGATACTCTCGGTTATGTGAATCAGCACAAAGTTTCTGTTCAAATGGCGGCAAGAGAGCTTCGGTATGCTTGGTTTGAGCAATTGCTTTCTCAAAATAATAAATCCTATTTGTTAACGGCACATCATGCTAATGATGTTTTAGAAACGTTCATAATTAATTTATCTAGAGGCACTGGTATTGATGGTTTAACCGGTATACCTGCTAAGATAAATTACTTAAGAAGACCTTTATTGCCATTTTCTAGAGAAGAGTTGGAGCATTTTGCCCATGTAGAAGAAATGGAGTGGAGGGAGGATGCAAGTAATGCAGATACAAAGTATTTACGAAATAAGATCCGTCATGAAATTATTCCTGCACTGAATGAATTACATCCTACTTTTTCAGATAATTTTAAAAACACTTTAAGTTATTTAAATCAGACCCAAACTATTGCTTCGGCATATCTTCATCATTTAAAAGAAGAAATTTTTATTGAAAATAATGGTAGGGTTGAAATTGAGATTACAAAGCTAAAAGAACTTAATCTGCTTACTACTTTTTTATATGGATTATTTAGCGATTACGGTTTCAAAGAAATGGACAATATAGAGACGCTGTTAGATGGTCTTAGTGGTAAACAATTGATTTCTAACACGCATGTTTTGACTAAGAATCGTGATGTTTTACTTTTAACGCCACTTGTTGAAAGTGAATTAAAAAACCAGGAGTTTTTCATTACTGAAGAAGAAGTACCTTTGAACCTGCCAATATCCTTAGAGTTTACTGTAGTACCTGAGCGTCTCGATAATTCAGATAAAATAATTTTCGTTCAAAAAAATGTATTAAAATATCCCTTAACGGTAAGAAAATGGAAGAATGGCGACTACTTTTATCCTATAGGTTTAAATGGCAAAAAGAAATTAGCAAAGTTCTTTAAAGACCAGAAAATAGATGTTTTGTCTAAAGATGAAACTTGGTTATTATGCTCGGGTGAGCAAATTGTATGGGTTATTGGTTTGCGTGCCGATAATCGTTTTAGAGTTGTTGATACAACTCAAGAGATTTTAAAAATAGAATTTACATGATAAGATTTTTTTATTTACTACTTTTTGTTGTTGCGTTTCCGCTAAATATTATTGCACAAACAGAAGATAATCCTGTTGTTTGGGAACAGCAGGTTAAAAAACTCTCTAATACGGAATATGAATTGGTCATGAAGGCTAAGATTTTAGACGGATGGCATATGTATTCTCAGTTTACATCTGAATTTGGATCTCTACCTAGTGAATTTACTTATAATGGACACGGCACTGTTTATGAACTTGTAGGTGGTACAACAGAAAGTGAAACCATAAAAGAATACAGCGAAATCTTTGAAGTAGAAGAAACTTATTTTAAAGATAATGCCACATTTACTCAACGTATTAAAGTAGTTGATGCTAAAATTAATCAGATTGATGTTGATTTGTTTTTTCAGGTGTGTAAAGAAGTTTGTATACCAATGGATAAAAAGTTCATCTTTACGCTAGATGGCTCTGAGGCCCAGGCAATTAATGCAACCGTTGATGATAGGAGTTTAGCTTTAAGTCAAAAATTACGATTAGATTTAAAGAACAGGGAATTATTGACGCAGGGGCAAGATACAATTGCCACTAGTACTAATATTTGGGTAATATTCGGATTAGGTTTTCTTGGCGGCTTAATTGCTTTATTGACACCATGTGTTTTTCCAATGATACCTTTAACCGTTTCTTTTTTTACAAAACATTCACAAAAAAAATCTAAAGGAATTATTAATGCATTGCTTTATGGGTTTTTTATTATTCTTATCTATTTCTTGTTGAGTTTACCCTTCCATTTATTTGATTCTGTGGATTCTCAAATTCTAAACTCTATAGCAACTAATGTTTGGTTGAACCTATTGTTCTTTTTGATTTTCATATTTTTTGCTTTTTCATTTTTTGGATATTATGAATTGACATTGCCAAGTTCTTGGGCAAATAAGATGGATGCTGCTTCATCTAAAGTAGGTGGAGTTTTAGGAATATTTTTCATGGCCGTTACCTTAGCCATTGTTTCTTTTTCATGCACGGGTCCAATATTAGGCGGGTTGTTAGGCGGCACAACTTTGGCTGAAGGTGAAGTAGCCTCTAACCTTACAGCAGGTATGACCGGTTTTGGAGTTGCCTTGGCATTGCCATTTGCACTCTTTGCGTTATTCCCTGCTTGGTTGAACTCTCTGCCAAAATCTGGCGGATGGATGACAACCGTTAAAGTGGTATTAGGATTTTTAGAGATTGGTTTGGCTTTAAAGTTTTTATCAAACGCAGACTTAGTTGGACATTGGGGAATACTAAAACGTGAGGTGTTTTTAGGTATTTGGATTGTATTAGGTATAGCTATGACGCTTTATCTATTTGGTTTATATAAATTTCCACATGATGGTCCGGTTAAAAAGTTATCCGCCGGGCGAAAATTAACTGCTTTTATTAGCGCTGCTTTTACCATTTACATGATATTGGGCGTAACCAAAATCACAAACCTTAAATTATTAAGTGGTTTTCCTCCACCAGAATTTTATAGTGTTTTTGAACAAGAGAGCGACTGTCCTCTAGGTATAGATTGCTTTAAGGATTTTGATGAAGGATTAGCACATGCCAAAGAAGTTAATAAACCTATACTTTTAGATTTTACAGGTTGGGCATGTGTAAACTGTAGAAAGATGGAAGAAAATGTCTGGAGCGATTCGGAAGTTTTTCCAATCATTAAAAATAATTATGTACTTATATCTTTATACACCGATGATAGAGAAGAGCTGCCTGATGCCGAAAAATTTAATTTTCAATTTGATAGTGGTAGGGTTAAAGAGATAAATAACATTGCACAGAAATGGGGAACTTTCCAAGATGTTAATTTTAAATCTATCTCTCAACCTTTTTATGTTTTGTTGTCACCAGATTTAAAAGTGCTTAACACTTCTATACAAAATTCAGACATACCAACATATAAAAATTGGTTATTAGAGGGTTTGAATAATAATAATTGATTTATAGATATTGTAAGATGTTAACTACTTGTCAATAAAAAGCAGAGCTACGCGGAGTCTAATGTAAAAAAATAGTTCTAACTTGGGACTTAATCCCCCAAACTGAACTATGAACTTATTAAAAAAAATAGGAGCCATCCTGTTGGTTATTATTACACTCCTGATAATTATTGTTGGAGTTATTGCGTATACTTTAAAACCAGATTACTCTGGGGAAAAAGAGTTAGCTAACCTTCAACAAGAGGTTAAAGTCTATTACGACGACTACGGTATTCCTCATATTTATGGAGAAAATGAAAAAGATGCATTTAGAACATTAGGCTACGTTCATGCTCAAGATCGTTTATGGCAAATGGAATTACTTCGCCGTATTGCAAGTGGAGGCCTTTCAGAAGTTTTTGGTGCGGATTTAATAGGAACGGATAAATTCTTCTTATCATTGGGTATTGCAGACGCCTCAAAATTAACTGCTGCCAGTGTAGCTGAAAATGATGAAGGTGTTGTTTTGGCAAAGGCATATTTAGATGGTATAAATCAGTTTATAACCGAAGGTCCTACGCCCATAGAATTTCATCTTACCGGTATTGAGAAAAAAGCATTTGTTCTAGAAGATGTTTATAATACTATTGGTTACATGGCATTTAGTTTTGCAATGGCACACAAAACAGATCCCTTACTTACTACTATAAATTCGAAATTAGGTCCTAATTATTTAAAAGATTTACACGTAGGGTCTACCGTAGATACGGAATGGATTAAAAATTATAATCCAGCTAGTTCAGATTCTATACAAAATAATCTTACTGCAGCAGTCAATAAGGCTTTGGGTGTTTTGGACATTCCTTTATTTGAAGGTAGTAATAGCTGGGTAATAGCTCCGGATAAAACTAAAAATGGTAAGGTTATTTTTGCCAATGACCCCCATATTGGGTTTGCACAACCATCAGTATGGTATGAGGCTCATATAGAAACACCTACCTATTCAAAATATGGTTACCATATAGCAGGTATTCCGTTTCCTCTTCTAGGGCATAATAGAAAATTGGCTTATGGTATTACAATGTTTGAGAATGATGATGTTGATTTTTATTTTGAGCAAAATAATCCTGATAATGAAAATCAGTATTTAACTGAAGGCGGTTATGTAGATTATGAAATTGTAAATAAGAGTATAAAAGTAAAGGACTCTTCTGAAGTTCAATTTTCTTATAAAAAATCTATTCACGGACCTATATTAAACGGTATTGCGGATCAAGTTAAAGGAGATAGGCCAATTGCAATGTCATGGGTATATACCCAAATGGAAAATAAAGTTATTGATGCAATATATGGTTTAAGTCATTCTAATAACCTTAAAGAGTTTAAAACCGCCTTACCAAAAATACATGCGCCTGGTCTAAATATTATGTATGGTGATGAGGAAGGTAATGTAGCTTGGTTCGCCACAGCACAACTCTATCAGATTCCAGATTCTGTAAATACCAAAATGGTTTTTGAAGTTGGTGAAGGTCTACCTTTAGAAAAAGATTTACTTGATTTTAAAGAGAATCCTCAAGCTATTAATCCTCCAAGTAATTATGTGTATTCTGCCAATAACCAACCAGATTCTATTGCTGGTATGTTATACCCAGGCTACTATTTGCCAGAGAATAGAGGTAAGAGGATTGTAGAGTTATTAGCGCCTAAAAATGACTGGGATATTACTTCTGCCAGTGAAATGATTACAGATGTTATATCATCTGTAGAGCCAGAAATTATAACCAATTTAGCAAAGTTGTTAGATGTTTCTTTATTGAGTGAAAATGGATTAATGGCTATAGATAGTTTAAAAATGTGGAGAGGGGATTATGAACTTTCTTCAATAGAAGCTACTATTTACAATAGATGGATTTACTATTTTTTAGAAAACACTTTTGAAGATGAATTGGGTGATGAGTTGTTTAATCAATTTTTAAGTACTCATTTTATGAAAAGGCTAATTGCTCCTTTATCCAAGGATGAAGATTCTGTATGGTGGGATGATGTTTCAACAACTGATGTAAATGAATCTATGGTTGATATAGTAAATATATCTTTTATGGAGGCAGTAGCTTCATTAGAAAAAGATTTCGGAAATAATCTAGATTATTGGCGGTGGGAAAGGGTGCATACCATTGAACATGGTCATCCTATTGGGCAGATAGCAGCGTTGCGTTCTTTTTTTAATGTTGGTCCTTATCCAGTGCATGGTACAAGAGAGGTGATTAATAATTTAGCATTCTCATATGATGATACTGGCTATTATAAAACAACTTCAGGACCTTCAACCAGAAGAATTATAGATTTCTCTGACGTAGAGAATAGTATCAGCATACTGCCTACAGGACAATCTGGTAATCCCTTTAGTGAACATTACCGAGATCAAGCAGAAATGTATGTTAACGGAGAGTTTCGTAAAATGATGATGAATAAAGAGGAAATTCAGAAGAGTAAAGAAATCCTTACTTTTAAGCCAAAGGATTAAAAATGCTTACAAAAGTTTACGGGAGTGCAGTATTTGGCGTTGAGGCTACTACTATTATAGTAGAAGTAAATATTGATAAGGGAATTGGCTATCATCTAGTTGGGCTTCCCGATAACGCAATTAAAGAAAGTAATTATAGAATAGCGGCTGCACTTCAAAATAATGGTTATAAAATTCCTGGGAAGAAAATAACTATTAACATGGCACCAGCAGATTTACGTAAAGAGGGTTCTGCTTATGATCTCACACTAACTATTGGAATTTTAGCGGCATCAAACCAAATTAAATCTGAAAATATAGAGAAGTATATCATCATGGGCGAGTTATCGTTAGATGGTAGCCTTCAACCTATAAAAGGTGCACTTCCCATAGCTATAAAAGCACAAGAGGAAGGATTTGAAGGTTTTATTTTGCCAACAGCCAATGCAAAGGAAGCTGCAATAGTTGGAGATTTAAAAGTATATGGGATAGATAATATTAAGCAGGTTTTAGATTTCTTTGATCAAGATATTCCGTTAGAGCAGACTATTATAGATACAAGAGAAGAATTTTATAAAAGTTTAGATTTTCCTGAATTTGATTTCTCTGATGTAAAAGGTCAGGAAAGTATAAAACGTTGCATGGAAATTGCCGCGGCGGGCGGTCATAATATAATATTGATAGGTCCGCCAGGCGCAGGTAAGACTATGTTGGCAAAAAGATTACCTTCCATATTACCTCCAATGACTTTGCATGAAGCTTTGGAAACGACTAAAATTCACAGTGTTGTTGGTAAGGTAAAGAATATGGGATTAATGAGTCAAAGACCATTTAGAAGCCCACATCATACAATTTCGGATGTGGCCTTGGTCGGAGGAGGTGCATATCCACAACCCGGGGAAATTTCACTTTCTCATAACGGAGTATTGTTCTTAGACGAGTTGCCAGAATTTAAACGGGGTGTTTTAGAGGTAATGCGACAGCCCTTAGAGGATAGGGAGGTAACTATTTCTCGTGCACGTTTTACGGTTACTTACCCAAGTAGCTTTATGTTGGTGGCGAGTATGAACCCTAGTCCGGGTGGTTATTTTAACGACCCTGATGCTCCGGTAACTTCATCACCAGCAGAAATGCAACGATATTTAAGTAAAATATCTGGTCCGCTTTTAGATCGTATCGATATTCATATTGAGGTAACTCCGGTTCCATTTGAAAAATTATCCGAAGAACGAAAAGGAGAAGGGAGTGTTGAAATTAGAAAACGTGTTACAGCAGGGAGAGAAATACAAACAGCTAGGTTTGAAGGATTGGAAAATGTGCATTACAATGCTCAAATGAACACAAAGCAAATTCGTGCATATTGTAAATTAGACGATAAGTCTAAAGCGTTATTGAAAAATGCGATGGAACGTTTAAATCTTTCAGCGAGGGCGTATGACAGAATACTAAAAGTAGCTAGAACTATCGCTGATTTAGCCGGTGAGCAGGAATTGAATGGAGATCATATTTCAGAAGCCATTCAATACCGTTCACTGGATAGAGAGGGTTGGTTGGGGTAATTTACTTCTCTTGTTTTAATTTTTAAAAGTGGATTTAAACTAGCCTAGTTGAATTTTTTAATCAGTTGATAACTAAATTCTATAATTTCCTTATAATTTTCTTTATTAATTTTTTCATCAATACCGTGAAAACGTGATAATGAATTAGGATCTAATCGAATTGGATAAAATCGATAAACATCGTCTGAGATTTCATTAAAATAGCGACCATCAGTGCCTCCACCTACAAGACCAGGAACAACTACAGACTTTGGGAAAACAGAACGTATCGTTTTTTCGAGTGTTTTATAAGCATCGGAATCAATGCTCGATACAGGCGATGGATTCGTCAAAAAACCTACCTTTTCAACTCTTATTTTATTACTAATAGTATTTTCAATGTGTTCTTTAACAGATTCAATATTTTCGCCTGGTAAAATTCTGAAATTGATAGTGGCTTCGGCAACCGTTGGTATAACATTATTTTTAATGCCACCATCTATAATCGTTGCGGCAGTAGTAGTATGTGCATTCAATGCTTTAAGAATTGGTTTTTTGAATAACCAAGGATTTGCGAAAGCAACTTTTTTCATAAAAGGTAATTCTGCGCCCATATATCCTAATTGATAATTGATAGGCTCAACCAATTTATAAGGTAACTGATTGTTTTCTAGATCTACAATTGCCTTGGCCAGCATACCTATGGTATTTTCTTTTGGAGGTGCCGAGCTGTGCCCACCATTGGTTTCAACAATAAGTCTAAAAGAAGCAAATCCTTTTTCTGCTAAATTTACTATAGCTACAGTGTTATCAATACCTGGTACTAGACCATCTGCTAAAAAACCGCCTTCATCTATGGTCATAGATGCATCAACTCCTCGCTCTTTTAACAAAGCTGCAATTTTAGCAGCCCCTTTAGAACCGCCTACTTCTTCATCATGACCAAAAGCTAAGTAGATAGTTTGGCTAGGAGTAAATGATTCTTTTAATAAAAGCTCAACAGCTTCCATGAGTGCCATTAAGGAACTTTTATCATCTAGTGTTCCTCTACCTATAATATCTGTGGCTGTTATTTTTCCTTCAAAAGGTCCTGCTTCCCAGTCATTCAAGGTGGGTTCATCTACAGGTACCACATCTTGATGAGACATAAGAATAATTGGTTTTTTATTTTGATCAGTCCCTTTCCAGGTATATAATAAACTGTATTCATTTACTTTTTCTAAAGTTAGATGCTCATGAATTAATGGATATGTGTCTTGAAGGAATTGATGAAAACCATAAAAAGCAGTAGAATCAGGTATGGCATTTTCACTAAAAGAGATAGTGGGGTATTGAATGGCTTTTGATAAATTTTTGTAAACATCGTCAGAGATCACTAATTTTTCTAACGGGTCGGACTCAACTTGTTTTGAAGTTAGTGATAGCGTATTGAATAAAAGTATACAAAGAACAAGAACGACAACAGCTAAAAGGCTGTAGAGTATTTTTTTCATAATGATTTGTTGGTTGATGGTCTATAACAAGCTGAATTCCAATACAATTTAGCCAAAAAAACCAAGCAATTTATTGCCTATTGCGTTTATTATAAATTTCAAAATTTTATTGATGAATAAATAATGAATTCTAAAATTCTGTGATTAATTTTTATAAAATTGCTCTAATAATCATACCATTCAAATATGTGATCAACATAATTATAAGGTTCAATTTCGTTTCCTAAACATAGTAAAACTGAAGGATGGTAGTAAAGATATGGCTAGCTAAGTGCTAATGGCATATCAGTCACATTCTTATCCCATACATTCGCATTTAGCTTAAAGTTTACTTACATTTTTACTCTGGTAATAGCCGATATTTTTAAGTCATTACTTTTCTAAGTGCCTTATCAAATAGTTTTATATCTTCTATTGTACCTGAACTAATTCTTGCCCAATTAGTAAATGGTGGAAATGGTCTGCCTATGAGAACATTCTCTTTTTCCATTGCAGCCATCATTTCGGTTATAGGTTTTCCAGTTTTGAAAAATATAAAATTAGTATGTGACTTTTGGTATTCTAGGTCTAAATCATCTAGAGTTTTGTATATCTGATTTTTAGCTTCTACATTTTTAGCAATACTAAATTTATAAAACTCATCATCTCTTAATGCTTCTTTCGCAGCTTCAATTGCCAAAACATTGGTCATTGCCATAACGTTTTTCTTTAATCTGGTAGCAATATCAGGTCGGGCAACTAAATAACCTATTCGTAGACCTGCGAGACCGTAAACTTTAGAAAAGGTTTTTGAAACGATGACATTCATGTTTTCTTTCACTAACTCAACCATAGACGGGTAATCTGGTTCAGTAATAAAATCATAGTAGGCTTCATCGCTGAAAACCATGGTTCTATTACTTACAGATAAACAGAAATCTCTTAGCTTATCTTTTTCAATTAATGTTCCCGTGGGATTGTTCGGATTACATATGAAAACTAAGCCTGTTTTAGCGGTAATACGCCTTTCCATTTCGTTAAGGTCATGACCCATTTTCTCATCAACAGGTACACGATGAATAAAACTACCGTTATTTTCGGCATAGGTTAGTAGGGATTGAAAAGTTGGTTCGGGTGCAATGATTTCCCCTCCGTTCATTCCAAAGGTTAATCCAGCTGCTTTTAAGCCTTCTGTAGAACCACCGGTTACGACTATATGGTCTTTAGTTACCCCTTCTTTACGTGCTATCTGTTCCACCAACGGATGAAAAATTATGGATGGATATCTGCAGGCGTAGTCCAACGAATTTATAAGTACTTCCCTTACGGCCTTTGAAGGACCATATGGATTTTCGTTAGAGTTTAATTTAGCCACACCATTCAGTTTGGTGTTTATGGGCGTATGGAGATTCATAGCCATCGAGCTAAATCCTCCTAAAAGAGTGAAACCACTGGATAGTCCTGCGGTTTTAAGCCATTTTCTTCGGTCAATGTTGTTCATATGTATACCCTTTAGGTAAAAGATACAAAAAACCTGACTATGTCATTTAGATATTTATTATGGGTAGTGAGCTTATTTTATAAAAAAAGCTCCTCATTATTAACATCGTCTTCTTTTCTTTTTGGTGCGGTAAATATATCTTTTAATATGTAGCTGGTCACAATGGTAAGGCCAAGTGTCAAAGTAGGAATTGAGTATGTCCAACTTAACAAATGCATGAGACCACCACAAATAAGGGTTATCACGCCTATTACCATTACAAAATTCCATATTATTTCAGCTGTACTATTTTTTATATCTCCGTCTTTAGACATGAAATATGAGGTACCTTCCATTGCAAACCAGGCAATAAAAGTAAATGCAGTACCTATTTGAAAAAATAAGGTATGGGTAAAGTCTAAAATTGTTAATAGTCCGTTGGTTGTCCAAAAAAGAACCAATACCATTTTTATTAAATCGACGGTCTTTTTTTCTTCTTTTCTCGCAAAACGCATTGCATATAATACAAGTATTGCGGCAAAGGAGATGAATATTATTCCTTCAGAATAAGGCCAATGAAGTATTCGCATAACCAATCCGATCAAAAGGGTAGCTATCGCCGCCCTAATGGGATTTCTAAATGCTTTTTTAGAATTTTCCATATCTGGTTTTTTTTAGTTAATTACTTTAATGTTGGCTTTTAGACCTTGCATAATTCCTATAATATTATTTACGGTTTCATTTAAATAATACCGTACTACAATATGTGGAATACGAATGGTTGTAAAACCATTTTTAAAAGAGTGCATTGCTTCTTCTAAATTATTGATTGCTTCATGCTCTGTAAGTTTATCATACGCAGAATCAATTTCAATATTTAGTTTTACACGAGAAATGGCAATATCAATTGATTTTTTACCATCCCACCATTCTAGCATAGAGTTAACACCTGCTTCTTTAAGTGCATAATAGAGCTGTATAGCTTCTAAAGGGGTGTTATGTTTATTAATTAATAACTCAATACGTTCATGGTGTTTCATGCAAAGCTCAACGCCTGCGCTATCCATTGCATTTTTGTGGTCTAGGTAACCAAGTTCTTTCTTACATTCTAAACAAATCATTAATAGGTTAAGTTTAAGGTTTGGGGATAGCTATAACCCAGTTATTTTTGGATTAGTATATAACCTCGATGAATGACCTCCAAGTTTTAGACGAACTGCATTTTTTTAGATTAACTGCATTTTGAAATGTTAAAATTGTGGTGAAAATGATTCTGAGTATGGTGAGCAAATTCATATTTACCAATTATATTTACAAGAATGATAATTTTACTAGATGTTTAAGAAATTAGGTCCGGGTGTTCTTGTAGCCGCAGCATTTATAGGTCCGGGAACGGTTACCGCTTGTACATTAGCAGGGGTTAATTTTGGCTTTAGTTTGCTGTGGGCCATGTTGTTATCTATTATAGCAACCTATATTCTTCAAGAAATGTCTGCAAGATTGGGTATTGTAACACAGAAAGGTTTAGCAGATGTGATAAAGCAAGAGCTACACAATCCATGGTTACGCAATGGAGTAATAGTATTAATCTTCTCTGCCATTATAATAGGTAATGCGTCTTATGAGGCAGGAAATATAGGTGGGGCTACCCTAGGTATGGAAGCTTTATTTGGTATGGAATACAGCAATTTATATCCTTATGTCTTAGGTGGTTTAGCTTTTATATTATTATATCTAGGAAGTTATAAGGCATTAGAGAAGGTATTTATAGTGCTTGTTTTAATTATGAGCCTATCCTTTGTTATGACAGCCATTTTGACCAAACCCGATATTTGGGAGTTGATAAAAGGGTTGTTGGTTCCAACAATTCCAGAAAAGGGGATTCTAACCATAATTGCTTTAGTAGGGACAACGGTGGTTCCTTATAACCTTTTCTTACATGCAGCTTTAGTAAGTGAAAAATGGAAATCAAAAGATGATTTAAAACTAGCAAAGAGAGATACTTTGTTATCTATAATTTTAGGAGGTCTCGTTTCTGTGAGTATAATTATTTCCGCTGCTGCCATAAATTCAACCGAAGTGAATAATGTAATGGATATGGCAAAAGCCTTAGAGCCTTTATACGGTTCAGCGGCATTATACTTTTTGGGAATAGGAATGTTTGCTGCTGGTATTACTTCTGCAATAACGGCACCATTGGCTGCTGCTTATGTTGCAAATAGCTGTTTTGGTTGGAAAGCTGGGTTTAAGGATGCGAAATTTAGATCCATATGGATGATAATTCTAGCATTGGGAGTATTCTTTTTATCCTTCGGTATAAAACCAATAGAGATTATAAAATTTGCTCAGATAACCAACGGGTTATTATTGCCTATTATCGCCGTCTTTCTTTTGTGGGTGGTTAACAGGGCTGGGGTTATGGGTAAATATAAAAATAACATGAATCAGAATATTTTTGGTGTAATCATTATTCTATTGGCTGTTTTATTAGGTGCTAAAAGTATTTTAACGGTATTAGGTATTTTATAAATGGTTAAGAAAACTATTGATATTAATTGTGATGTAGGTGAAGGCGTAGGTAATGAGCAAGAGCTATTCCCTATGATCAGTTCTTGTAATATTGCCTGTGGCGGTCATGCGGGTTCTAGAGAGTCAATTAGACATTGTTTAGAATTGGCTAAACAATTTAATGTCAAAGTAGGCGCACATCCTTCATATCCGGACAAGGAAAATTTTGGTCGTATTTCTATTGAAATATCTCAAAATGATTTAATCAAGACTATTGAGTCTCAAATGCAACAGTTTGAAGCTGTACGGGAGCAAATGGATATAAAACTGCATCATATTAAACCTCATGGGGCACTCTATAACGACATTGCAAAAAATGAAACCTTAGCTACAACTTTTTTAAAGGGGATTGAGGCTTATAAAAGAGATACGGTGTTATATGTTCCCTATGCTAGTGTAATTCATAGATTAGCCATTAAAAACGGTTTTACCGTACTTGTGGAGGCTTTTGCAGATAGAAATTATAATAACGATTTAAGTTTGGTGTCCAGGAAAGAGAATAATGCCTTAATTACTAAGGGTGATGAGGTGTTGACCCATTTACTACGTATGCATAACGAAAAGATGGTAAAAACAATTATAGGAGATAAAATTGAGATAGAGGCAAATACCTTTTGTATACACGGAGATACTCCATCGGCATTGCAAATTTTGATGTATATTACAAAGCATTTACCTGAACATAATCTACAAATAAAATCGTGAGCTCCCCTAAAATTAATATAAAACCATTTGGAGTACATTCCGTCTTAATTGAATGGCCAAACCAGGTAAGTGAACATATTCTTGAGAAAATATTACATTTTGAAACTTTTTTAAAGAATGAGTTGTTGACAAACCAGGAATGGGAGATGGTACCGTCATATAATTCACTCTTATTAATAAATAGAACTGCACAAATTGATTTTCAAAAATTATCTAAGGATATCATTACTTGGTATGCCCAATTAGGAGAGTCTACAAAGCCTGATAGATTTTTATGGAGATTACCTGTTAATTATGATTTAGAATACGGTCTGGACCTTGAAGAGGTAGCCAATAAACTTCATAAAACGAAAGAAGAAATTATAGCGATGCATACGGGAGCTACTTATATAGTTTATGGAATTGGGTTCTTACCTGGTTTTATGTACTTGGGTGGCATTAATAAAGAATTAGAAGTACCTAGAAAAGCAACTCCTAGATCAAAAGTTATTAAGGGTGCTGTGGGCATTGCTGGTAAGCAGGCGGGTATTTATCCGCAAGAATCTCCTGGCGGTTGGAATATAATAGGAAACTGTTCCGTCCCAATTTTTGATGTTTCAAAAGAGAACCCGTGTTTTGTAAGTGTTGGTGATAAAATTGAATTTTATCAAATATCTAGGGCAGAGCATAATTTACATAAGATAGAAGCTGAAGTGGGAATTTATAAACCTGAAAAAATTAAAATAAATGCTTAAAATTCTAAAAGCAGGTTTTTATACCACGGTGCAAGATGCAGGTAGGTTTCATTTCAGAAATAAAGGAGTGCCAGTTTCTGGTGTTATGGACGAAATGTCTGTATTTAAAATTAATTCCTTATTAGAAAATGAACCGGCGGCAGCGGTATTGGAAATTACCATGACCGGACCAACCCTCATTTTTGAAGAAGAAACTTATATGACACTTGGTGGTGCAGAAATGTCCGCAACACTAAATAATCTCCCAATACAGAATTATAAGGTTTATCAAATTGAAGTAGGTGATATACTATCCTTTGGGCGCTTAGAGAAAGGTTTTCGTTCTTACTTAGGTGTTAAGGAAGGTTTTACTACTAAAGAGGTGTTAGGTAGTAAATCTTTTTATAAACCAATTACCAAAGTGAATAGGTTGACTGATAATGATGTTGTGCCTTTTTCTGCGCAAAATGTATTTCAGCCTAAAATTTCGGAGATTAAAGTGGATTCCTTTTTAGACGTTTCAATATTAGAGGTGAGTAAAGGACCGGAGTTTGATATGTTAAATGACAAACAACTAGAAGACATTTTCTCTAAAGACTTTACGGTAGCTCATGAGAATAATAGAATGGCTTACCAATTAACCGAAACAATAACCGAGCATTCTATTTCAATGCTAACATCTGCAACTATACCTGGTACAGTGCAATTGACGCCTGCTGGTAAATTAATTATACTGATGAAGGATGGGCAAACTACAGGAGGTTACCCTAGAGCTGTTCAGTTGACAGATAAGGCAATATGTATTTTGGCACAAAAAAGGGGAGGAGATACTATAAGTTTCAAATTGGTTTAATTTATTACTTTTTAATTCGATTTTGTTAAGGGGGTAGTTATAACTTATTTTTTCACTAATATTGTAATATGAGTCTAACGAAATTTAATATTGAGGTTGTCATTGTCATTCCTAAAAGGAAATGATATAGCTTTTCAATATGTAGAAAAACCTGTATCAGAATTATTTGATACAGGTTTTTTTTGTGCAATTAGATTTATAATAGTCAGTTTTGAAGTATTGAATATGGTATATAACAAGGGTTTAAATAATTGATTTTAAGTAAGTTAGATTGTTTTTTGTTAAAGTGGATTTGTATTGTCAATTATTGTTAAAATTAGAAATTTTTATAAACTTTTATCTTTGGTTTAACAGTATTAAGAAATCAAGATAAGCATACGAGAATTACATTATGGAATTGAACAAACATAGTAAAAATGTAACCCAAGATCCAACACAACCGGCAGCACAAGCAATGCTTTATGCTATTGGTTTAACTGAAGAAGATTTAAAGAAGCCGCTAATTGGTATTGGTAGCACAGGTTATGAGGGTAATCCTTGTAATATGCACTTAAATGATTTGGCTCAAGAGGTTAAAGTAGGAGTCAATGATAGTGGATTGGTTGGTCTTGTTTTTAATACTATAGGTGTTAGTGATGGAATTTCAATGGGTACCTATGGTATGCGTTATTCACTTCCTTCAAGAGATATTATTGCAGATTCTATGGAAACTGTGGTACAAGCAATGAATTATGATGGTTTGGTTACTGTAGTTGGCTGTGATAAAAACATGCCGGGTGCGCTAATGGCAATGATACGTTTAGATAGACCATCTGTTTTGGTATATGGTGGTACAATTGCCTCTGGTTGTTTTAAGGATAAAAAATTAGATGTAGTTTCTGCATTTGAAGCTTGGGGAGAGAAGGTTGCCGGTACTATGAATGAAGAGGATTACAAAGGTGTAATTCAAAACGCTTGCCCAGGTGCAGGTGCTTGTGGTGGTATGTATACCGCTAATACAATGGCTTCGGCTATTGAAGCTTTAGGTATGGCAATGCCTTATAATTCTTCTAATCCTGCAATTGGAAAAGATAAGCAGTACGATGCTATAAACTCTGGTAAGGCTTTAAGAAACCTTTTAGAGAAAGATATTAAGCCAAGTGATATTATCACTCGTAAATCAATGGAGAACGCTATACGTTTGCTCACCCTTTTAGGTGGTTCAACAAATGCGGTACTTCACTTTTTGGCAATCGCCAAAGCTGCCGATGTTGATTTTACATTAGATGATTTTCAGAAAATTAGTGATACAACTCCATTTTTAGCAGATTTAAAACCCAGTGGTAAATTTTTGATGGAAGACGTTCATCGTGTGGGTGGTGTACCTGCCGTTATGAAGTTTATGCTTGAAAACGGAATGTTACATGGCGATTGTCTTACTGTTACGGGTAAAACAATTGCGGAAAATTTAGCTGAGCTTCCAGGTTTATTAGAGCATCAGCAAGTTATTAAACCCTTGAGCAATCCTATTAAGGCGACAGGTCATTTACGTATTCTTTATGGTAATCTTGCAACTGAAGGTGCTGTTGCAAAGATTACAGGTAAGGAAGGTTTGTATTTCTCTGGTCCGGCTAAAGTTTATAATGATGAGTTTTTGGCTAATGCCGGTATTGGGAGAGGAGAAGTAAAAAAAGGTGATGTAGTTGTTATACGTTATGAAGGTCCTAAAGGAGGTCCGGGTATGCCAGAAATGTTGAAACCTACTGCAGCTATTATGGGAGCAGGTTTAGGTAAAGATGTGGCGTTAATAACAGATGGTCGTTTCTCTGGTGGTACACATGGCTTCGTAGTAGGTCACGTTTCTCCTGAAGCTCAAGATGGCGGAGCTATCGGACTTTTAGAAGATGGTGATGTTATTACCATTGATGCAGAGAAAAATGAGATTTCGGTTAATCTAACAGAAGAGCAGTTATCAGAAAGAAAAAAGAATTGGAAACAGCCAGAATTAAAGGTGAAGAGAGGTAGTTTATATAAATATGCCCGTACGGTTTCATCTGCATCAAAAGGTTGTGTTACCGATGAGTTTTAAATAACACCAGCTAGGTTTTAATTAGTTCTAGGTGGAAATATAATATCAGGTAATTGTAACTCTTAAATGCGATGCTTGAATTTGATCATTAATTATGGAAACAGTAAAAGAGAAGAAAAAAGGTACGGATTCCAAGAAAACTATAAAGATTTCTGGAGCAGAGGCATTAATTCATTGTTTATTAGCTGAAGGTGTAGAAACAATGTATGGCTACCCTGGTGGCGCTATTATGCCCGTCTATGATGAACTATATAAGTTTCAAGATAAATTAACACATATTCTTACTAGACATGAACAGGGTGCTACGCATGCTGCTCAAGGTTATGCTAGAGTTTCCGGTAAAGTAGGTGTTGCAATTGCAACGTCTGGTCCAGGAGCTACCAATTTGGTTACTGGTCTTGCAGATGCTCAAATTGACTCAACGCCTATGGTGTGCATTACGGGTCAGGTAACTAGACAACTGTTGGGTACTGATGCTTTCCAAGAAACTGATATTATTGGTATTTCTACTCCGGTTACAAAGTGGAACTATCAAATAACAGAAGCTTCTGAAATTCCAGAGGTAATGGCAAAAGCTTTCTATATAGCAAGATCTGGTAGACCGGGTCCTGTTTTGGTCGATATTACTAAAAATGCTCAAATAGATGAGTTCGATTTCTCTTATGAGAAATGTACTGCCGTACGTAGTTATAAGCCTGTACCAAAACCGAATAAAACAGCAATTCAAGCAGCTGCTGATTTAATCAATAGCGCTAAAAAACCTTTTATTGTTTGGGGTCAAGGTGTAATTCTTGGTAAGGCAGAGGCTGAGCTTAAAGAACTGGTTGAGAAAACTGGAATTCCTGCAGCATGGACAATCATGGGAGCATCTGCCTTAGATACTTCCCATCCATTAAATGTTGGTATGGTTGGTATGCATGGTAACTACGGACCTAATGTATTGACTAACGAGTGCGATTTACTAATTGCCATAGGTATGCGTTTTGATGATCGTGTAACCGGTAATTTAGATTCTTATGCAAAACAAGCCAAAGTAATTCACTTTGAAATTGATCCTGCAGAAGTGAACAAGAATGTTCATGCAGATGTTGCTGTATTAGGAAATTCTAAAGATACACTTGGTCTAATTTTACCTTTATTAAATAATAACAAGCATGAAGCTTGGCATAATCTATTCAAAGAGAAATATAAAATTGAATTTGATACGATTATCAAAAATGATATACACCCTACCAAAGAAGGTTTAACGATGGGTGAGGTAATTGAGGAAATCAACTTGGCTTCAAATAATAAAGCAGTAATTGTATCAGATGTAGGTCAACATCAAATGATTGCGTGTAGGTACGCTAAGTTTTCACAATCTAAAAGTAATATTACTTCTGGTGGTTTAGGTACAATGGGCTTTGCTTTGCCTGCAGCTATTGGAGCTAAAATGGGAGCAATGGAAAGGGAAGTGGTTGCTATCATTGGTGATGGTGGTTATCAAATGACCATTCAAGAGCTTGGTGTAATATTTCAGCACAAAGTACCTGTTAAGATTGTTGTTTTGAACAATGAACACTTAGGTATGGTGCGCCAGTGGCAAGAGTTATTCTTTGAAAAAAGATATGCTTCAACGGTTATGGTGAATCCAGATTTTGTAAAAATTGCAGAAGGGTATAGCATAGAAGCAAAACGAATTTCTGAACGTAAAGATTTAAAATCTACAATTCAGGAAATGATGGCTTCTAAAGAACCATATTTCTTAGAAGTAAAGGTTGAACAAGAAGATAACGTATTTCCTATGATACCTTCTGGAGCTTCGGTTTCTGATGTTAGATTGAAATAATAAGAGAAAAGAATAATCTCATGAAAGATACTAACATACAAGACATTCCAAAAATACACACGGAGATTACTCGTAAATCTGAAGAAATCGGATTTACCATGCCCTCAGACTTGTACGTTGGTAGCTTTCTCAAAACCTTAATAGCCTCTAAACCCAATGGTAGATTCTTAGAAATAGGAACTGGTATTGGTCTTAGCCTTTCTTGGATGATAGAAGGTATGGATGCTGATTCTAAATTAATATCCGTTGATAATGACCCAGCGTTAATTTCAATTGCCTCAAGTTACTTTGGGGAAGATGATAGAGTTGAACTCATTTGCCAAGATGGTACAGAATGGATAAAGGAATATTCTGGAGCAAAGTTCGATTTAATTTTTGCCGATGCATGGCCTGGTAAGTACAGCGAGATTGATGAGGTTCTTGATTTACTAAAGGTCGGAGGATTTTATATTATCGATGATATGACCAAACAACCAAACTGGCCAGATGGGCATGAAGATAATGTAATCACATTAACAGCGTATTTAGAAAAACGGAACGATTTACAATTGACCAAAATGAATTGGTCTACAGGCTTAATAATGGCCGTTAAGAAATAGTATAGAATAATTATAATGACACCATAAAATCCTTTTTAAAAAGGAGTAGGTAATGAAAGCTTATGGAAAATCAATGGTTTACAATATCAGTATATTCAGAAAATAATGTTGGATTACTGAACAGGATTTCAGGTATATTTTTAAAGAGACACATAAATATTGAAAGTTTAAATGTATCTAAGTCAGAAATTGACGATGTTTCTAAATTTACGATAGTAGCACATACTACAGAAAAGTGGGTGCATAATATTGTCGGACAAATAGAAAAACAAATAGAGGTTATAAAGGCATATTATCATACCGATGAAGAAACTATTTATCAAGAATCGGCTTTGTTTAAAATTGCTTCTGGTCTGTTATTTGACGAACGTCAAATACAGAATATCATAAAAGATAACAATGCTCAAATAGTCACTGTTTCAAGAGACTTTTTTGTAATTGCTAAAAGCGGAAGAAGAAATGAGATTGATGAAATGCACGATCAGCTAAAACCATACGGCATTATGCAGTTTGTACGTTCTGGTCGAATTTCAGTAACTAAAGACGAAATGAAAATTTCTGCGATACTAAAAGAATTTTAATAACGAATTATATCAATAATCAAATAAAGTAAATACAAAATGGCTAATTATTTTAATACGCTATCATTAAGAGATAAATTAACGCAACTTGGAAAATGTCGTTTCATGGATTCGTCTGAGTTTGCAGATGGCGTAAATGCTTTAAAAGGTAAAAAAATTGTAATCGTAGGTTGTGGTGCACAAGGTTTAAATCAAGGTTTGAACATGAGAGATTCTGGCTTGGATATTTCTTATACACTACGTGATGCTGCAATAAAAGAAAAAAGACAATCTTTTGTAAATGCCTCTGAAAACGGATTTACAGTAGGTACCTATGAAGAGTTGATTCCTACTGCCGATGTAGTAATTAACCTTACGCCAGATAAGCAGCATACTGCTGTTGTTGGTGCGGTTATGCCATTGATGAAAAAAGGTGCTACACTTTCTTACTCACACGGTTTTAATATCGTTGAAGAAGGTATGCAAATACGTGAAGATATTACGGTTATTATGGTTGCACCAAAATGTCCGGGATCAGAAGTACGTGAAGAATATAAAAGAGGTTTTGGTGTACCTACATTAATTGCGGTTCACCCAAACAATGACCCTCAAGGTAAAGGATTGGAACAAGCGAAAGCTTATGCTGTTGGTACTGGTGGCGATAGAGCAGGTGTGTTGATGTCTTCTTTTGTTGCTGAAGTAAAATCAGATTTAATGGGAGAGCAGACTATTCTTTGTGGTTTGTTACAAACAGGTTCTATTCTTTGTTTTGACAAAATGATTGAAAAAGGAATTGATGCAGGTTATGCTTCTAAATTGATACAGTACGGATGGGAAACTATTACTGAGGGTATGAAATATGGTGGAATCACTCACATGATGGATCGTCTTTCAAATCCTTCAAAAGTGAAGGCATTTGAACTTTCGGAAGAATTAAAAGATATTATGCGTCCATTGTTTCAAAAGCATATGGATGATATCATGACTGGTCATTTTTCTAAAACAATGATGGAAGATTGGGCTAATGATGATAAGAACTTATTAACGTGGAGAGCTGCAACAGGTGAAACTGCTTTTGAAAAAACACCTGCAGGTAGTCAAGAGATTACTGAGCAAGAGTTTTATGACAACGGAGTTTTAATGGTAGCTATGGTTAGAGCTGGTGTTGAATTGGCTTTTGAGGCAATGACGGAGTCTGGTATTATTGCAGAATCTGCTTACTATGAGTCTTTACATGAAACTCCATTAATAGCAAATACAATTGCACGTAAGAAATTGTTTGAAATGAACCGTGTTATTTCTGATACAGCTGAATATGGTTGTTACCTTTTTGATCATGCATGTAAGCCTTTATTGACTGACTTCATGAAGGGTATTGATACTGACGTAATTGGGACAAACTTCTCTGGCGATATTGATAATGATGTAGATAATGCACAATTAATAGCAATAAATAAGGCGTTACGTACGCATCCGGTGGAAATTGTAGGTACACGTTTACGTGAGTCAATGACTGCTATGAAGCCTATCGTATAGATTTATAATTTTTATAGTTATACCGATTGTCCGGTTAGGTACATTCTAGAAGTTGCTGATCATTATTGATTTGTAATACTTTACAGAACTGTTCTTAAGCGGACAATTTAGGTTTTATAGCAACTAAAAAATTCCCAAGAGCATTAAATAAATAATATGAGAGGTACAAAACCAGCATATTTTCCAGAATTAGATGATGTTATAGAAGCGGCTCAGGTTATTTCTGAAATATCGGATGTAACTCCGCTAACGGAAAGCATTAGATTGTCAAAGCAATTTAATTGTGAGGTTCGATTAAAGCGAGAAGATTTACAACGTGTTAGATCTTATAAAATTAGAGGTGCCTTTAATAAAATAAGCTCTTTATCGGAAGAAGATAGAGCTAAAGGAATTATTTGTGCCAGTGCAGGTAATCATGCGCAAGGTGTTGCATTTGCATGTTTCCATTTAAAAATAAAAGGAACTATTTATATGCCATCTGTTACGCCTAAGCAAAAGGTAGAACAAACAAAATTGTTTGGTGGCGAGTGGGTAGAGATTGTTTTGGATGGAGATACATTTGATGATGCTTCACAAGCTGCTAGTGCTTTTGGTGCTAAAACTGGTAGTATTTTCGTTCATCCTTTTGATGATCCTAAAATAATTGAAGGTCAAGCCACAGTTGGTCTAGAATTAATATCACAATCTAAAACACCAATAGATTATCTTTTTGTTTGTATTGGTGGCGGTGGTCTAGCATCTGGACTTATTAGTGTATTTAGTCAACTTTCACCAAATACTAAGATAATAGGAGTGGAGCCAAAGGGGGCTCCTTCTATGAAAACGGCTATGGATTCTGGCGAAGTGGTAGCTCTTGATAATATTGATAAATTTATTGATGGTGCCGCGGTAAAAAGAGTAGGTGATCTAACATACCCTATTTGTAATTATTATCTCGATAGTATGGTTACTGTTGATGAGGGCAAGGTTTGCCAGACTATTCTTGATCTTTATAATAGAGATGCCATTGTGGTTGAGCCAGCGGGTGCACTGTCCATTGCGGTGTTAGATGATTATAAAAATGAGATAGAAGGTAAAAATGTAGTTTGTATTATTGGTGGTAGTAATAATGATATAACCAGAACTGCGGAAATTAAAGAGAGAGCACTTTTATATGGTAAACTAAAACATTATTTCATTATTAGATTCCCTCAAAGACCAGGAGCATTAAAAGAGTTTGTAGTAGATATTTTAGGACCAACGGATGATATTACCCATTTTGAGTATTCTAAGAAATCTAGTAGGGAAAATGCACCTGCTGTTGTGGGTATTGAACTTAAGCATCCTGAAGACTTACAGCCATTAATTGATAGAATGAAAACTAACAATTTTTACGGAGATTATATAAATGATAAACCAGATTTGTTTGAATATTTGGTTTAAACTACTTTTAGTATGAGTAAGTTTTAATTACCCTAAATAATTAGAACTCAATAATAAAATATCATCTATCATAGTATAAATAGAAAAAAAGAAATGAGCGATATAAAGATTCCAGAAGAGTTTCAGATTACATCAACTATAGACCAAAAACATTATTTGGTCAACGGAGAATTAAAAGAATGGAAAGGAGATACTACAGAGGTATATTCTACAATTTCATCAACAAAAGAATACAAGCCTACATTGTTAGGTAGTATACCAGATTTACAAGAAGCAGAGGCTTTAGATGCATTAAATGGCGCTTTAAAGGCATATGACAAAGGAAAAGGGGTTTGGCCAACCATGCACGTTAAGGACCGTATTGAGTGTATGGAGGTTTTCGTTAAAAAGATGAAAACTAAGCGTGACGAGGTTGTAAAATTATTGATGTGGGAAATAGGTAAATCATTACCAGATTCACAAAAAGAATTTGACCGTACGGTTGAGTATATTGAAGATACTATTGAAGATTATAAACAATTGGATCGTGATGCAGCTAAATTTACAAAGAACGATGGAGTTTATGCGCATATCAAAAGAGGACCACTAGGTGTTGTTTTGTGCCTTGGACCGTATAACTATCCGTTGAATGAGACATTTGCTTTATTGATTCCTGCTATTATTATGGGGAATACAACAATTTTTAAACCGGCAAAACATGGTGTTTTATTAATTACTCCGCTATTAGAAGCTTTTCAAACAAGTTTTCCTAAAGGGGTAGTAAATGTACTTTTTGGTCGTGGTAGAACTGTTGCCGCACCAATTATGCAAACAGGTAAAGTGGATGTTTTGGCATTGATAGGTAACAGCAAATCTGCAAATGCCTTACAAGAGCAGCACCCTAAAAGTAATAGATTGCGATTGGTTTTAGGTTTAGAAGCTAAGAACCCTGCAATTATTTTACCAGATGCTGATTTAGATTTAACTATAAATGAATGCTTGGCAGGTACTTTATCATTTAATGGCCAACGTTGTACAGCATTGAAAGTAGTTTATGTTCATGAAGATATCAGTTCTAAGTTCAATGAGGACTTTGCTAAGAAAGTTGATGAACTTAAGTTTGGAAATCCTTGGGAAAATGGTGTTAAACTAACTCCATTACCAGAACCGGGAAAACCAGATTATATTCAAGAATTGATTGATGATGCGGTATCTAAAGGAGCTAAAGTTTTAAATAAAAAAGGCGGTAAACGTTTTGATAATTATATCTGGCCAGCTGTTCTTTACCCTGTTACTAAAGACATGCGCGTTTATCAAGAAGAGCAATTTGGACCTATTATACCTATTGTACCTTTTTCTGATATAGAAGAGCCTTTAGATGATATGGCCGAAAGCAATTATGGTCAACAAGTAAGTTTGTTCGGAAAAGACGTTTATGCCCTTTCTCCATTAATTGATACTTTAGTGAATCTAGTATGTCGTGTTAATCTTAACAGTTCATGTCAAAGAGGACCTGATGTTTATCCGTTTACGGGAAGAAAAGATTCTGCTCAAGCTACATTAAGTGTACATGATGCATTACGTTCGTTCTCTATTAGAACATTTGTTGCATTTAAAGACAATGAATTAAATACAGATATTATTCAACATTTATTGGAAGCTAAACTTTCCAATTTTGTGAGTACAGACTATATTTTATAATAGCCTTAAGTTAAGACTAGAATAAAAACCTCTCCTAATTAATTAGGGGAGGTTTCTTTTTTACAACTACTGCTAATTTCCTTTGCTCTTTCTAAACCAGAATATGGGTAGAAAGGTATGGTCTGTTCTTCTTTTTTGAACAATACAATAGCTTGATCAATATCTTTGCAATACGGGGCTATTGATTTTCCAAAGAATTTTGCCGATCCCATATCCCATTCTGTTTTGCTTAATAAAACTCTTGGATTGTTAGGTGCAATAGATGCTGCTTTTTTATAAAGAGCTACGTTTTCTCCAGATAAGCTCATACCATATTTTTGACCGTCAAAAGCAATGTATGCTGTATTTAATAACGCATAAGAAACTAATATTTCCGGGTTGTTCTCTGAGATAGAGGCTGCGTTATCTAAAAAACCTTTTGCTCTAGTTAGTTTCGATGTCAATAAAGCTTCGTCCTTTAAACCAAAACTACTTACGATTTCTATTAGTCCGGCATAATAAAAAGGTAACCAATTATTGGTTTCTGCAGATGCTATTCTTTCAAACAGTTGTACGGCTTCTGTATTCTTTTGTTGCTCCCATAATGCAAATGCTTCATTCATCCCTTTTTCATAAGGTGTTTGGGCACTTAAGCTAAATGTGAAAATTAGTGTGGCAATTAATAGTACTGATTTCATGATGTATAGTTTTTTAATGTTATTTATTGTTGTTCAAATATCTTTCTATTCCATTGGTTTTGATAAAATAGATGACCCAGTTGTTGGTTCTTTGTAGTGAATTGTAATTTCTAAAGGTTATCAAGTTGATTGTCATCTTTGTTGTCGCTTATCGTCCAAAAGAAACCAATGAAAAAGAAGCGGTCTGCTGCAGGCGTAATTGTTCTTCTATCGAACACTCCATCTGTATTGGTTTGGTTTGCATATTGATATCCGTTTACATTTTTGGTTCCTAATACGTTACTTACAGATAGATATAATATTTTCTGCGGACTAATTAAATAAGCATAGTTGGCATTTAGCGAATTAAAGCTTTTTGCTTGTTCCGTTAAGAATCCTCCTTTATTTGGGTCGGTATAGTTGCGACCCGAAGCATAATTGTAGCTGAGACCTATTTGACTTTTCCAATCTTCAATCCAGCGTTTAACCACTAAAGATGCATTATGTTTTGATGCAAATTCCGGAGTAGCAGATGTTAGATAATTTTGGTAATCCCTTTCAGTATCTAAGTAGGAGTAGGACATCCAATACTCTGTATTTTTTATTGATTTATTATCTCTCCAAAATATGTCCAATCCTTTAGCATATCCACTTCCATTACTATTATAGGTAGATGTTGGCAGCGCGAACGGAGTATCATACTTTACTAAGTCTCCGTAATTTTTGTAATATGCTTCAGCTCTGAATATCTGTTTGTTTTTTACATATTGATAGTTGGCAATATAATGGGTTGTGTTTTCCGCTGTAAAATCAGAATTATACTTTAAGTAATCGTTCTTCGGATTTTGAAAAAACTCCCCGTATGCCAATGAAAATTGGGAGTTTGCACCAGCCTTATAGGCTAATGAAAGTCTTGGTGATAGATTAAACTCCTGTAGTAGCTCAGAATATTCACCTCTTATACCAATCTTGGCAGCTAGTTTTTTAGAGAAGAAAATATCAGTCTCAACAAAACTACTGAAAAGATTATTGTCAAACTCATAGTTGTTTTCTAAGCTAGTATCTTGATAGTTTTCTGTAAAGTTTGTTACGAAATATTCTGCTCCAAAGTTGAGTTTGTAGCGACTAGAAAAGAATTTTTTAAATGCGATTTTTAGATGTGCCGAGTTTTCAATATCTGTAATATCAGCATCATTATATTTTATTTCAGAACGGTCATTGGCAAAACTAACACCTGTAGCTATGCTCCAGTCTTTTTCTAAGAAATCTTGGTAAGATGAGTTGATGTAAAGATTTCTATTCTTTAACCCGAAACGTATACCATCTGCCACATTGATATCTTCTTGTGTTAAATCGAAATTTACGGAACTATATGCACCATATACTTTTAGCAAACCGTCGTTATTGAATTTATACCTATAGACGGCTTCACCACCTACAGATTCTATTGGCTTATGCCATTCATTATTATCAGGATACAGTTTTTGATATGGTGCTAGATTAATGTAAGATGTATTTAAACTAAGCGAGCTTTTTTTCCATTTTTGAGTATTACCTAACCCAAGCCCAACGGTCATTATAGAAATTTCAGTTTTTTCTTCTTGTGGTTCACTTATACTATTTAAAAGTAGAACACTTGATAATGCTTGCCCGTATTCGGCTGAATATCCTCCTGTTGAAAAAGTTATTCCTTTAAATAAGAAAGGAGACAATCTTCCTCTTGACGGAATGTTATTTGCAGAAGGGGAGTAGGGCGTAAATACACGCATGCCATCTACGAAAATTTGTGTTTCTTCTGCATCACCTCCTCTAACGAATAATCTACCATCTTCAGCAACGTTAGAAGTTCCTGGTAAGGTTTGCAATGCGCCTACAAAATCACCAAGAGCACCTGCTGTTGTTACAATATC
>TARA_R110002033_G_scaffold16603_12_pt1 | contig 29935 bp, 23 predicted proteins | sample TARA_R110002033 | Tara Oceans TARA_R110002033 (sample SAMEA4397051) | marine metagenome | biome: Polar Biome; feature: [SRF] surface water layer (ENVO:00010504); material: water (ENVO:00002006), including particulate matter (ENVO:01000060) such as... | depth 5 m
CGTTTTACCGGCATCTGTAGATTTATACACTCCGTCTCCGTAAGATGTCATTACACCTCGTGGCGCATGTTCGCCCATACCTACATATACAATATTAGGATTGGATGCCGATACGGAAACCGCACCAACTGACCCTAATTCAAAAAAACCATCAGAAATATTCTCCCAACGTTGTCCTGCAGATTCTGTTTTCCAGACACCGCCACCAGTTGTTCCCATATAATAGGTCATTGGGTCACCAATAACTCCCGTAGCAGTTACCGATCGCCCTCCTCTAAACGGACCAATATTTCGATATTTTAAAGGCTGAAAATAATCATTAGCAGCTTGAGCGAATGTTATGGTAGTCAGTAGAACCGCCATAAAAAAAAGTAGTAGTTTTTTCATTATTCAATGATTGGTTGTTGTCAATACTATCTGGATAGATTATATAAAAAATCCTCTCTTGTAATGGAGAGGATTTTAAATTTTAATTATTTGCTTTCGTCAATGAACAAGTAATTTAATTTCAGTTCGTTAAACCCTTTATTAAATTCTTGAAGTTCAGATGATATTACATTATCAAAAATTTGAAGTTCCTTGTTAATTGCCGTGGTCAACTCATTTTTAACTGCAACATCTTGATCTGTAGGCTGGAAATTATCCATAGAAACCAATCTATTCAAATGACCTAATTTGTTCGTCAGTTTAATAGGAAAGTTCAGAGGATCTTGACCACTTCTATTTTGAGTTTGGTATAATGCCTTTTCAACTTCACCCAACTTATCTTTCATGGTCATAGCCTTCTCTCTTAAATCTTTCGTTCTCTCATCATCTTTATACTGCTCCATAAACGCAGTCAATTGTTCGGTTACATTTCTAATCTTTTTTATAGATTGGTGCGCATTGTCTATAGTAGTATTAACATCGGTAATGAAATCAAACTGCTTTTGCATTTCAGCAACCGTACTTTCTGCTCTTGGATCAGGCAAAATTGTAAATGTTTCAGAGCTATTATTTCCATTAACATTCAAATGGACTTTGTAATTACCAGGTACTGCTTTTGCACCATCTAAATTTGCACCCCATAAAATCATGCCCTTTAACTTCTCTGCACCTTTACCACGAGTGTCCCAAACAAAAGTATTACCACCTTTTTTAATAGCTAACTTTTCCTCTTTTTTCTTTGCTGAAGTACTATACTTTGCCAAAGTATCTCCTGCCATACTTGTATAAGTAAGCTGAACAGTGTCTTTCTCTGTATAATTCTTAAGCATAAAATGAGTAATTACTCCATTTGCTAAATTCTGACCACTAGTTTTAGATGGTGTTTTAGCCGACCTTCCTTTTGTACGATAAGAATCTTTAGGCTTAAAAAGAATAGAATTAGCATTTTTCTTACTATCATCTAACTGATGTAACACAGTTAAATCATCAATTATCCAGAGGCTACGACCTTGGGTCGCTACAATTAAATTATCATCTTTAATGGTTAAATCTGTTATAGGAACAATAGGTAAATTCATCTGAAAAGGAGTCCAACTAGCACCGTCATTAAAAGAAACATACATTCCTGTCTCAGTTCCTGCATATAACAACCCTTTCTTCTTTGGGTCTTCACGAACTACTCTTGTAAAATGTTCTGAATTAATACCATTCGTTATTTTTGTCCAAGTTTGACCGTAATCAGTGGTTTTGTATAGATATGGTTGAAAATCGCCCAACTTATATCTAGTAGCAGCTACATAGCAGGTACCTTCATCAAAATTAGAAGGCTCAATACTATTGATCATATTCCATTCTGGCATATTAGGTGGGGTCACATTATCCCAAGTGGCACCAGCATCTTTTGAAACATGAATTAATCCGTCATCGCTACCTACCCAAAGAATACCTTCTTTTAAAGGACTCTCATTAGCTGTAAAAATAGTACAGTAATATTCAACACTTGTATTATCTTGAGTAATTGGACCACCACTAGACCCTAGTTTTGTTGGATCGTTCCTGGTTAAATCCCCACTTAATACTTCCCAACTTTGACCTTCATTTTCAGATACATGTACGTAGTTAGAAAAGGTGTATAATTTTTTAGGATTATGTCTACTAAATAGGATAGGGAAATTCCATTGAAAACGATATTTCATAGATTCTGCCCCAGCACCCATTGGGTTATCTGGCCAAACATTAATACCTCTAACAGTACCTCTCTCATGATTTACACGAGTTAAAAATCCTCCGTAACTACCTCCATAAACAATATCATCATTTTTAGGATCAACCGCTATCCAGGCAGATTCTCCACCAGCAGTTTCCTCCCAGTTACTATCATCTATAGTACGCCCATCACTTCTGTGATCTATACGTAATGTTGAGTTATCTTGTTGTGCTACGTAAATTCTATATGGAAAAGAATTATCTGTGGTAACCCTATAAAACTGTGCCGTAGGCTGATTGTAGTACGTGCTCCACGTTTCTCCACCATCATAAGAAATTTGCGCACCACCATCATCACCAATAATCATACGTTGAGAGTCTTCTGGAGATATCCACAAATCATGATGATCACCATGTGGTGCATTAAACGTATTGAACGATTTACCACCATCGGTAGACTTGTGGTAGTTTACATTCAACACATAAACTACATCCTCGTCTTGTGTATCTGCATATACTCTAGTATAATACCAAGCACGTTGTCTTATCTTTCTTTCCTCATTAACAACAGCCCAAGTTTTACCACCATCTTCTGAACGGTATAAACCACCTTTTTCTTTATTCTCTACTATAGCCCAAACTTTCTCAGAATTTTTTGGCGAAACTGCTACACCAATGATTCCTAATGTGTCCTTAGGAAAACCTTCGTTCTTAGAAATTTCTGTCCAAGTTTCTCCACTGTCCATACTTTTCCATAATGCAGAGCCATCACCACCACTAATTAAGCTATATGGTGTACGTTGTGCATGCCATGTAGATGCATATAAAATTCTTGGATTATTAGGATCAAAAGTCAAATCGACCGCACCAGCTTGTTCATTTACAAAAAGAACTTGCTTCCAGTTTTTACCACCATCTGTACTTTTATAAACACCACGTTCTTTTGTTGGTTTATAAATATCACCTAAGACCGCTGCATAAACAGTATTGTAATCTGTAGGATGTACACGAAGTCTTGGTACATGTCTACTTTTTTCTAAACCTGCGGTAGCCCATGTTTTACCACCGTCTTCTGTTTTCCAAATTCCGTAGCCAGAAGAAACGTTACCTCTTAAGGTTTTTTCACCACCACCTACGTAAATAACATTTGGATCGCTTTTAGCAACCTCAATAGCACCAATACTTCCTCCGAAATATCCGTCAGAAATATTATCCCAAGAACGTCCTCCATCTAATGTTTTCCATACTCCACCACCGGCAGCACCGAAGTAAAATAAATTAGGCTCGCCTGGCACACCCGTTACTGCTGCAGAACGACCACCACGAAACGGACCAATGGACCTATACTCTAAACTAGAATATAATTCTTCTGGATACGTTGGTGTGTTATTTTGAGATTTATTCCTTCTTTGAGATAACAAGGATAGGGGCAATAGTAAAAGTGCCAGCATGATAATGCTAGCATTGGTAAGGTGCTTTTTCATTTTGATAGTTTGATATTAGTCTCCTCTAAAATTAAACAAATAGTTGTAAAAATGTTGATTTTAAGATTTTATTGGGAGTGGTATAGAATCATATTTATCAAATCATCAATCTAAGTATTCTTTTAGTTATTAATTATCAAAAGCTGTTTTTGAAATTCTGATATATGATTAAATCAATTACACATTCAACCTCTTGTGATAGTCAAGTGTAATTAAAAGCATTTTTAACCAAAGCAGTTAAGTTCAACAAAATGAAAAAAAGATATTCGATATTTAAAGTATTCCTATATTTAAGGCAACAAACTAACAATTATGAAAATTAGACCGCTATTATTTACCTTATTCTTATTGACCTTTCTTTTTAACGGACTTGCTCTTACTTCAATTAACGCCCAAACTAAAGACTTTTTGTATGGCGATGCGTTACCTGATGCGCCTGAATTAAGTAAAAAAGGAGAATATGCTGTGGGCGTACAAACAGTAAACCTTATCAATACAAACCAAGTCGATATTTTAAAATCTAAAGATGGTAAAGACCCTAGCTACGACAGACCGATAACTATAGAAATCTGGTATCCTGCCAGTGTAGATAATAAGGCAAAAACGGTAATCTACAACGAAGTAATGGGAACAGCAGGCGACACATTGCGGCCCATAACACCATTTACTTTTAAAGGACGAGCATATAGAGATGCTGAAGCTTTAAAAGGAAGCCAATTTCCATTGGTTGTAGTATCTCACGGATATGTTGGCTCAAGATATTTGATGACCTACCTGACCGAAAATTTGGCATCTAAAGGATATATTGTAGCAGCAATTGACCATACAGATTCAACATTTAAAGATGCCAACGCATTTCAAAGCACCCTTTTAAATAGATCAAAAGATATTCGCTTCGTAATTAACGAAATGGAAAAATTAGGAGCAAAAGGCTCCAAAAATAAAATAGCGGGACTTGTAGATGCCAATAACACGGCGATTATAGGGTATTCTATGGGTGGTTACGGAGTTTTAAATGTTGGCGGAGCAGGATATAGTCAAGGTTTAGCTCAGTTTTTTACAGGCATGACAGGTGGCAGTACTGCAATCTCGGTAAATACAGCAGGTAACGCAGAATACGAAAAAAAGGCTGATTCTAGAATTAAAGCCATCGTAGCTTTTGCCCCATGGGGAATGGAACGTGGTGTTTGGGATGCAGAAGGATTAAAAGGGTTAAAAACACCCACATTCTTTATTGCAGGAAATCAAGATGATATATCTGGTTATGAAAAAGGTATCAAAGCAATTTACGAAGGTGCTGTAAATGCAGATCGTTATTTATTGACTTATAAAAATGCAAGACATAACGTTGCTCCAAATCCTCCACCAGCAGAAGCATTGGCGCCAGGTTTACACATAGATGAATACTATAGATATGCAGAACCTTCATGGGACCAGCGTAAGCTAAACAATGTAAATCAACATTTTGTAACTGCATTTATAGGTAAACACCTTAAAAATCAAGATAATGCCAAGTTCTTAGATATTCAAAAAAATTCTAATGACAAGGACTGGACGGGTTTTAAACCTAGATCTTCAACCGGTATGGAGTTGCTGCATGCTAGACCAGCAAACTAATCACATTATTTAAATTTTGAATTGCTAGGGGACTCTTCCCTTAGTAGTTCGACATATACATTTTGATTATTAACCAATTCTTTAAGTTTCCATATCAATAAGAAAATGGCAGCAGCGATTAATTGTGACAAAATAAAATTCATGATAGTATTCTTTAGTATTTCTAAAGCTATCTACGATAAATGTCCACTTAGGTTTGCTTTTTATGTGGATTTAACCAAATTGGTATTGATTTCTTTTCGCAAAAAGTAACCAGTTACTATTGTAGCAAGCACATCTGCAATAGGAAAAGAGATCCAAACACCTAGCTCTCCCAAATATTTCGGCAAGATTAGAATTAATGGGATAAAGAAAAAACCTTGTCGGCACAGCGTTAATAGTAAAGCCGGTACAGCCTTACCAATTGCTTGAAAATAGGCAGCACCAATAAGTTGTAGTGCTATAATTGGTGTAGCAGCAAACACCCAACGCATGGCAGAAGGTGTGTTTTCAAGAACAAAAGCGTTTGTTGCTATTTCCAAATCGCTCATGTCTGGCTTTTGGCTTAAAAAGAGCCCTGCAATTTCTGCTGGAAAAATCATGAGTCCGGTGAAAACTATAGTTGCTAATATAGCCGCAAATTTTATGGCTGTATAAATAGACTCTTTTACCCTGTCATATTTGCCCGCACCGTAATTAAATCCTGCAATTGGCAAAAAACCTTGTGTAACACCAAACACCGGAAACAGTGCAAACATTAGCATTCTTCCAATTATAGCATATACCGCTACCATTGCCTCGCCACCCAAATCAAAGAGAATATTATTCATCAACAAATAAATAATACTTACAACCGCCTGCCTAGAAAGGGTCACAAATCCAAGGGAACTAATTTCTTTTAAAATGGAAAAATCAATTCTAAAATACTGTAGATTCAGTTTTAGTTCTGAATGCTTTGACAGAAAGAAATATAGGATATAACTAAAACAAAGAAAGTAACTAATAGTAGTAGCCCAAGCAGCACCTTCCATTCCATAATCAAGTACATTAATAAATAGATAATCTAATACAAGATTTCCTATGGACGGAATTATCATGGCAATCATGGCAAATTTAGGTTTGCCCTCTGCCCGTATAACCGTATTGCCCATCATATTAAGTGCCAAAAAAGGCACACCATATAGAACGATAACATAATAGATTTTAGCAAATTCGAAAATAGAACCTTTGCCACCAAATGCAGGAATTAGTGTATCTACAAATGTAAGACCCACTGTAACCATAATGGTGGTAATCAAAATGGTAAAGGATATTTGATTGCCAAAAGTGCGCAATGCCTTCTCTTTATTATCCGCACCCAATGCACGAGAAATAATACTGGCTCCACCAATACCAATTGCCATACCTAAAGCACCAATAAAGAAAGAAATTGGAAGAACCACGTTGATTGCCGCAATTGCAATTGACCCTATCCAATTACCTACAAAAATAGAATCTACCAAAACATTCAACGACATTACCAAAATGCCTATACTAGCGGGTACTGCTTGTTTAATGAGCAAACTCGAAATTGATTCCGTACCCAGTTGTTCTGCGGAAACGTTTGCCATTATTAGTTGAATTTATTGATTACTGATTTTGTTTAAAACACCATCACAAATTAGGCTGTAATTTGTTGACGTTCTTGAATAGCTTCTGCAATATGATTCCATAAATTGATGCGTTGTTGTAATGCATTTTCTGAACATTCTACAACTTCATACCACTTAACCTGATCATCACCACATAACTCTTGTATCATTTTAATGGAAAGCGGACCATGTTCATCACCATCTAACTCTATATGCCTTCTTAAATAATATTCAAGTTTAGGATATGCATCTTTACCTGCACTTTCTACAATCTTCAAGAACATATCTGGTATTAACTCTTCCCTACCAAAAGTGAAGGCAGCGGCAATTTTATGTGGTTGTTGCGTATTAATCATTTCAAAAGTGAAGCTCAGGAAAGATTTAACGGCAGCGTTTAAATCAGAATTTTGAATTGTTTTCAAAACACTATCCAACTCATCAATGCTATTGAGAAATTCTGATATTTTAGTAGTATCTGCACCTACTTCAACCATAGCGTCCAAATACATTTCGTAGTGACTTTTTAAAACTCCAAGCTCATTAACATCAGTTTCTTCTTCCAAAACTATCTCATTAATAAACCGAGCGGTATTTGTGTTGATTACCGGTTTCCACGGCAATGAAGTACAGGTCAAGTTAATTTGCAATGCCTTTAAAAGCGACATAAAATCCCATACGGCATACACATGGCTCTCCATGAATATCTGAATATCAGATACTGATTTCAACTCCGCATAAAGCGCATGATTTCTTAATTTTTCTCTTAACGGTTGTACTATAATTTCTATTTCTTCGATTTTCATAGCAGTGATTTTCTTAGAATTTTAATTTTATTAGGTGCTTGGCACTACATCTAATTTATCAGTTGCTTGCCAGTCATTCACCCATTTAGCCATTACATTAACCCAAGCATCATTATCATTCATACAAGGAATATGCTTATAATCTTCACCACCGGCTTCCATAAACTGTTCTTTACCCTCCATAGCAATTTCCTCCAAGGTTTCTAAACAATCACTTACGAAGGCAGGGGTAATAACAGCTAGTTTTTTCTTGCCTTCTTTTGCTAATCGTTCAAACTCATAATCGGTATATGGTTTCAACCATGGATCACCGGCCAAACGCGATTGAAACGAAGAACTCACTTGCTCTTCCTTTAATCCCAAATATGCTTTTACCATTTCTGTTGTATCATATACTTGATGTCTATAACACGTATTATGCGCAACAGAATTTACGTTACAACAAGTGCCATCTATTTTACAATGGAAACTGGTAGGATCACTTTTACGGATATGACGCTCAGGAATACCGTGGTATGAAAATAAAATATGATCATAATCAAACCCTTCTAATCCGTCCTTAATACTTTCAGAGAGGGCTTTAATAAATTCTGGATGCTTATAAAAAGCAGGTAATGTGGTAATTTTCATTTCTGGAAAACCAGCCTCTTGTTCTTCCAAAACCTTTACTACTACAGTTTCAAAACTAGACATTGCGTAGTGTGGGTATAGTGGTACCAATAACACATCATCAACTCCCTTATCTTTCAACTCTTGCATGGCCTTTTTAATAGACATGGTGCCATAACGCATACCTAAAGCCACAGGCATTTCAGTCTGTGTTTTTAATTTATTGGAGAAACGTTCAGAAATAACAACTAACGGCGAACCTTCTTCCCACCATATTTTAGCATATGCTTCTGCAGATTTTTTTGGTCTAGTCTGTAAAATTATTCCTCTTACAAGTATAGTTCTTAACCATTTAGGAGCGTCAATTACGCGCTCATCCATTAGAAATTCATCTAAATACGGCTTAACATCTTTTGCGGTAGGACTCTCTGGCGATCCCAAATTGACCAATAATACTCCTTTCATAGCGTATATGTTTGTTATTCGATTGCAAAAATAACACATGCAAATCGATGAAATTTTAATTTTAGGTAATAGTTTTTCTATACTCTCATAAAGCAATCTAATAACTTACCAATAAATTTTTAGTCCTATTTAATTTTAGTAAGTTGTAGTAAATCAAAAACCACAACATATTTTAAATGAATACATTTTTTGATACCGTCCCCAGAAGTGAACTTTATCTCTTTCTAGTTTCCCTCATAGCCATCCTATTTGCGTATTGGCTCATATCCTACTTTCTTAGAAAATTTGGCAGAGACCCTAAATACTTATTGCCAGAAGGCACTTTCAGAAAACTGAGTTGGCCTATATTTTTCGTTTTTATCTCAATACTCATTCGTTCTGAAGCATTACGCACCATATTAAATCTTAACGAACACCAATACTTTTTTAAAAAGACAAGTACCATTCTATTTATTTTCTCGGTTACTTGGCTAATGTTGAATCTTTTGAAAATCATCAAAAAAATTATCGTTAGCAATTATGATGTTCATGTGGAAAACAATTTAAAAGCAAGAAAAATATATACACAGTTCAATATTCTGGAACGCATTTTCATGTTTGTCATTGTTCTATTAGCCATTGGTGCAGTATTAATGAGTTTTGAAAGTATACGAGAGCTAGGTGTAAGTATTTTTGCCTCTGCAGGTGTTGCAGGAATTATCATTGGTTTCTCTGCCCAAAAAATGATAGGGACAGTGTTAGCAGGTATACAAATTGCCATAGCACAGCCTATTAAAATTGATGATGTTGTAATTGTTGAAGGAGAATGGGGCAGAATTGAAGAAATAACCTTGACCTATGTTGTCGTAAAAATTTGGGACAAACGTAGATTGATTGTCCCTACCCCCTATTTTATTGAAAAACCCTTTCAAAATTGGACCAAGACTTCTTCAGATATTTTAGGTACCGTTTTTCTTTACACCGATTACAATGTACCCTTTGATGCTATTCGTGAAGAATTAACCAAAATATTGGAAAGTACAGACCTTTGGGACAAAGAGGTTAATGTTTTACAAGTAACTGAAAGCAAACAAAACAGTGTAGAAATAAGAGCTTTAATGAGTGCCAAAGATTCGCCTACCGCATGGGATCTACGCGTTCTTGTACGTGAAAAATTAATCACTTTCTTGCAACAAAACTACCCAGAGAGTATTGCGAGGAATAGGGTTTTGTTGGAAAAATCTACTGATGAGCAATAAAATTCATCACTTATCGAATATCTGTAAAAAGTGATAATATTTACAAATTGTATTTCTATCTTACCTTTTGATCATTTAGAAATATGAAGAATACAAGTATAATTTGTCTGTCCTTGCTTATTTTAACTTTAGGGTGCACAAAGAATTCTGGCGACATCCTAGAAACAAAAGCAGAGCAACCAAAAGAGGAAGAAGTAGAAGTAATTGCAGAACCCGTAATTGCAACTTACTTAACCATTAAGACGGGATGCCTTTTAAATTATGGAAATCAAGGAAATTGGATAATTGTTTATGATGAGAGTGGAAATTTAATTGACTATAAGGCTTTCCAAGAAAATGAAATTATAGCATTTGAGTCTGATGAAACTGAAACACATGAGAAATATTCAGTCACATTTCTAACAATAAATGAATTTCTAGGAGGTATTTGGAACGAGCTAAACACTTCAACCGAAGTGTTAATGGGATCTACACTTGACTATAGCTGTATTGAAGAGAATAACGCATCGACTTCTATTACCGGAAATTTCAATTTAAAAATAAAAAACGTTCCGGACGATTTAACTGTTACGAGTATTAATGCTTCGAACGGAGAAAATATAGGCTTTGCTTATTCAGAGTCATCTAATAATGGTTTAATGACTTACGAGGCAGACTTAAACATTTTAGAAGTAAAAACTGACTATATTATAACGATTCAAGATGGAAATGAAAATGCAAAATACTATGTATTAGAAAACTATGAAATCGGAGAAGAAATTTCTATAAATTATGAGGATTTCAATTCATATACGGACTATACCGATATTAATTACCCTGAGCACACCAGTCTTCGTTTATTATTACATGGTAGCAATACAAATGAAGAATACAGCTTAAGTCAAGCTTTTTCAAACGGTAACACGCAAGGAAGTCTTAGATTGGGAAAATTAAATAGATTTGATACTTATAATTTACTTTATGAAATTAAAATTAATTCAGAATATGTATATACTTTTTTCAATACAGGAGAATTTCCTACAGAAATAATCACGCCCGAACAACCTACAGTAACAATTTCAGATTCGTCTATTCAAGAATTTAAATTTGAAACATCAATAACTAATTACCTAAATAAAACGTCAAGTTGGTATTCTGGTACTACTAATGAAAACTTTACAACTTGGGATGTTTCATCTACAAGAAACTATAATCCAATTATCGGTAATATTCCCACCGAAATATCAACATCACATTCCAATTTAGAAATTGAAGATTTAATTTACAAACAAATCAAATTTGATCTAAATGAGGATGAAACTATAATTATATCAAATTCAAACTAAAAATATACCATGCCTTCATTTAATAAATTATTAATAGTAGTATTTTTTATATTACAACACTTATTTAGTTTCTCCCAACAAATCACCTGCTCACCAAAAGACAAAGCAGCTGTTGAAAACAAGCTCATAGAGATTGACGGAATGTATCAGGACAACTTCGGAGAAACCATGGTTAATGTTGGTAAAACTTTCATGAAAATGCCATATGTAGCCAAAACGTTGGAAATTGGTGATACCGAAACTCTTGTAGTAAACCTTCAGGGTTTAGATTGCACAACCTTTGTAGAAAATGTATTGGCATTCTCAAAGCTGCTAAGAAAAGGGGAAGATTCTTTTGAAGCATTCGTTAAAAACTTAGAAGTTGTTCGATATAAAAATGGGGAACTTGATGGATACGCCTCTAGATTGCATTACTTTTTTGAATGGATTGCCAACAATGCAGAGAAAGGACTTCTTAAAGATATCACCGGAGAAATTGGTGGTGCAGAAATTACTAAAGAGATCAATTTCATGAGTACCCATAGAGACCTCTATCCATTTTTAAGTGATGATGTCAACTATGGTAAAATTAAAGCTTCAGAAAATTATTTGAACAGCCAGGCTATTTGTGTATTAGCACAAGGTAAAATTGCCGAGAACGAGCATTTAATTCAGTCAGGAGATATAATAGCTTTGGCTACATCAATAAATGGATTAGATGTTACCCATACAGGAATTGCAACCCGCGAAAAAGATGGTAGAATTCATTTATTACATGCATCTACCGGATCTATGGAAGTTGAGGTTTCCAAATTACCACTTGCAGATTACCTAAAGGGTATTAAAAGCAATACAGGTATAATGGTGGCAAGACCGTTATAAAGTTCTAACTTCCTGCAAGCGCCAATAAATATTTCTTTGGCGTAGTATTATACTTTTTCTTGAATGCCGCTATAAAATGACTTGAGGTACTATACCCTACCTTTAGCCCAATTTCATTGACATTATACTGACCGGTTTCTAAAAGACGTTTCGCATAATCCATTTTATGATCAAATAAAAAACTGTACACCGAATCGCCATAAATTTGTTTGAAGCCTTCTTTTAAGCGTTTTAAGCTTAATCCTATTTCGCTAGATAATTCTGCTAACGTTGGAGGTTCTGCCATATTCGCTAAAATAATTTCTTTTGCTTTTTTTATTTTCTTGACATTTTCTTCATCTGCCAAATATGGGCATTGCTCAATATCTGCATTGGGGCTTCTATTAAAATACAATGCTATTAATTCATAAATCTTCCCTTTTACATATAAAGATTTTATGGAAGGGTGTAAGTTGAAATTGACAATCTGACTTAAAATCACAGCTATTGATGGTGAAAAAGGTTCTTGAGCATAGTACTTTTTCTCTGTATTATCTGCACTTAAAAATGGAATATAATCTGCTTCTGCAGTAAATAGGGAATGAAATTTTCGCAACGTCATTACCACAGATACCAAAGATGATTTTGGGTCTAGTTTTAAATCCAAAGGAAGGTCTAACTGCGTGTTATACAACAATAAAGAATTCTCTTCCTTTACATTTAAACTATAATTCCCCTGATTAAAAATATAGGTTCCGCTACCCTTTAAACAGAAATGAAATTGAATGAAACGTTTATTAATTTCTCGTGTATACTGTACTACAGCATCCTCTTCATTTTGAAATTTGAGTACGTAAAATCCGTCCTCAATCAAAACTTCATCATACGACCCTTGAGCGTTACTTTTAACCTCCATTTTATTAATTCTATTTTAATCTATTTAGAAAGCATCTAAATAAAATACATGAAATTCTCTGACAGCTCCATAAAATTATGGCTAATTAACTGATAAATATCATTTTTTGTCTAAAAATTCGGCAGACGACATTAATTGTACCTCTAGCGTTGTTTTTATTGAAAGTATGCCCATACTTTTGTATCCGCTTTATGAAGGACTATCACATTTCTAAACACAACTCCTTTTACACCATTGGTCTCAACTATAAGAAGGCTGATGCTGAGGCTCGTGGTAAATTCAGTTTAGACGAGGTCGCTGTAAATTCACTTTTAGTAGAAGCTAAGAACCAAGGTATAGATGGTTTGCTGGCTACGTCTACTTGCAACCGTACAGAATTGCACGGTTTTGCTCAACATCCTTTTCAACTTATCAAATTATTATGTGATCATTCTAACGGAACCGTTGAGGCATTTCAAGAAGTTGCATATGTATATAAAAATAAAGAAGCTATCAACCACCTATTTAGAGTAGGAACAGGATTGGATAGTCAGATTCTAGGAGATTTTGAAATTATAAGTCAAATAAAACAGAGTTTTAAGCGTTCAAAGGAATTAGGTATTGCCAATCCTTTTATAGAACGTCTTTGCAACAGTATTATACAAGCAAGCAAACGTATAAAAAATGAAACCGAAATTTCATCAGGAGCTACATCTGTAGCTTTTGCATCGGTTCAATATATTTTACGCAATGTTGAAAATGTAGCGGAGAAGAATATTCTTTTATTCGGAACAGGAAAAATTGGTCGCAATACGTGTGAAAATTTAATTAAGCACACTAAAAATCCGCATATTACCCTAATCAATAGAACCAAAGGTAAAGCCGAGCAAATAGCAGGTAAGTTTAACCTTATGGTAAAAGATTATGGAGATTTACAATCAGAAATAAGGACTTCAGATATTTTGGTAGTTGCCACAGGAGCTCAAAAACCTACGATTACCAAAGAATTGATCTATACGAACAAGCCGTTATTGATTTTAGACCTTTCGGTTCCTAAAAATGTAGACGCATCCATTTCAGATATGGAAAATGTTACGGTAATTCATTTAGATCATTTATCTCAAATGACCGACGAAACTTTAGAGCGTAGAAAACAATTTATTCCTGAGGCAGAAGCAATAAACGAAGAAGTTAAGAATGATTTTAACCAATGGTTAGAAACTAGAAAATTTGCTCCTGTTATTAAAGCTTTAAAAAAGAAATTGAAGACTATAAAGGATGAGGAGCTTGACTATCAATCCAAAAAAACGGTCGATTTTAATTCGCACCAAGCAGATGTGGTTACAAATCGCATCATTCAAAAAATAACCAAGCAATTTGCAAATCATCTTAAAGATGACTCGGTAGATTCCAATTCAAGTTTAGAATTTATCCAAAAAGTATTTCAATTAGAATTGGACGAAAAATGAGTAAAGTAATACGATTAGGCACACGCGATAGCGAATTAGCGCTATGGCAGGCGAATACCGTTAAAAAACAACTTCAAGATTTAGGACACACTGTTAAATTAGTTCCGGTAAAATCTACTGGCGACTTAATTTTAGACAAACCCCTATACGAATTAGGTGTTACAGGTGTTTTTACAAAGACATTGGATGTTGCCATGATTAATCGCGATATTGATATTGCCGTACACTCTATGAAAGATGTACCTACTGCTTTACCACAAGGTATTGTAAAGGCCGCTGTTTTAAAGCGCGGTAACTACATGGACATTATGGCGTTCAATGATAACGAAGAGTTTTTAGGCTCTCGTGACGCTGTAATTGCAACTGGTAGTTTACGTAGGCAAGCACAATGGTTAAATAGATACCCAACACATACTGTTGTTGATTTAAGGGGAAATATTAATAGCCGTTTAGAAAAGCTATATACCAATGACTGGAACGGTGCTATTTTCGCTGCGGTAGGTTTAGAACGTATTGGCTTGGAACCAGAAAACACTATTGGTTTAACTTGGATGTTACCTGCTCCCGCCCAAGGTGCCATTATGGTAGTTGCAATGGAGGATGATGAGGAAATCCGTGAAGCATGTGCCCAATTAAACCATGAAGAAACTGATACCTGTGTTACCTTAGAAAGAGAATTTCTTAGAGAACTGGAAGGTGGCTGTAGCGCACCGATCGGAGCGTTATCGTATATCAATAAAGAAAACATTGTTACCCTTAAAGGTGTCTTACTTAATGTTGATGGAAGTAAAAAGTTAGAGGCAGAATTAACCGCACCTTTAGGCAAACATCAAAATTTAGGTATTGATTGCGCTAAGAGTATTTTAGCAAGAGGCGGTAAAAGACTTATGACCGAGTTGGCTAATGCTAATTTAGAAATAAACATCTTTTCTACTAAAAAGCTAACTCCGCCACAACAATTACTATTGAACATTTCTGTAAATGCAGATTCAGATGATTTTATAAAAATTAATCCGAACCGTATTTCACCAATCATTCTTAAGAAGGCGCATAAAAATGTTGTTTTTACTAGCAAAAATGCTGTAGAAGCCGTGTTATCTAGTAGAAGTGCGGCAGAATTGGACTTTGAAAACATTTACTGTGTTGGCAGAAAAACCCGCCGATTCATTAAAAACAAGTTTGGGAAAATTACTCACTTTGAAAACAATGCTAAAGATTTAGCAAACCACTTGGTAGAATTCATTGATGGTGCTGAGGTTACGTATTTCCACGGAAATTTAAGTTTAGATGAATTGCCTAGCATTTTAGAAGAGAACAATATTGAGGTAAACGCGATAGAAGCTTACAGAACCAAACTTTCTGGTAAAGCAATACCTGCAAGCGCAAAAGGTATTATGTTTTTTAGTCCGTCAAACGTAGAAAGCTATTTAAAAAAGAATTCTACAGACAGAGTAGCATATTGTATTGGTGAAACCACTGCAAAAGTAGCAAGAGAACATTTTAAGGAAGTTAAGGTTGCTAAAATACCAACTGTAGAAAGTGTTATAGAATTGGTGAATGGAGATTATGTTGATCAATAAATCGCCTTTAGCTTTTCGCTGCTAGCCTTTGGCTTTTTTAATAAATTATGAGGGACTTTAAAAAGCTTGAAATATGGAAAAATGGAATCACCATAGTTAAGCATGTTTATGGTTTAGTGCAAAAATTGCCAAGCGAAGAAAAATTCGGACTTAAAAGTCAACTTTCAAGAGCAGCAGTTTCAGTTCCTTCTAATATTGCGGAAGGATGCAGTCGAAATAGTGAAATTGAATTTAAACGCTTTTTAGAGATTGCACTAGGTTCCCTTTTTGAAGTTGAAACTCAATTAATAATATCAAAAGAATTAAAATTTTTAGACAGCAAAGACTTGAAGGTAATTTTTGAATTGATTTCAATAGAATCTAAAATGATTAATAGTCTAATTAGTAAAATAAAAAATAGCTAAAAGCCAATGGCTAGCAGCTAAAAGCTAATAAAAGAATATGAGCTTAAAAAACGATTTATTTCTAAAAGCCTTAAAAGGTGAGACTGTAGAAAGACCACCAGTGTGGATGATGCGTCAGGCAGGTAGATATTTGCCAGAATTTATGGCAATCAAAGAAAAATATGACTTCTTCACCAGATGTCAGACTCCGGAATTGGCATCAGAGATTACGGTACAACCTATTCGTAGATATGGTATGGATGCCGCAATTTTGTTCAGTGATATTTTGGTAATACCACAGGCAATGAACATTCATGTAGAAATGAAGCCTAATTTTGGACCATATTTACCAAATCCAATTCGTACTCAAAAAGATTTAGATAGTGTAATTGTACCAGATGTTCATGAAACATTAGGTTACGTTATGGAAGCTATAAAGGCAACCAAGGAAAAATTGAACGCTGAAGTTCCTTTAATTGGTTTTGCAGGTTCTCCTTGGACCATTTTATGCTACTGCGTACAAGGTCAAGGAAGCAAAACGTTTGATAAAGCCAAAGAATTGTGCTTTACACAACCAGTAGTTGCACATGAATTATTGCAAAAAATTACGGATACTACTATTGCTTACTTAAAAGCAAAGGTTACTGCTGGCGTTAATGCTGTGCAAATATTTGACTCATGGGGCGGTATGTTATCTCCTACCGATTATCAAGAGTTCTCTTGGCAGTATATTCAACAAATTATTGACGCGCTTAAAGATGAAACCCCTGTAATTGTTTTCGGTAAAGGATGCTGGTTCGCTTTAGGTGATATGGCAAAATCAGGTGCTTCTGCATTAGGTGTAGATTGGACCTGTTCCGCAAGAAATGCGCGTTACTTAAGTGGTGGAAAAATTACGTTACAAGGTAATTTTGATCCTGCACGATTGTTATCGCCACCTTCAGATATTAAGAAGATGGTACACCAAATGATCAATGAGTTTGGTAAGGATAGCTATGTTGTAAATTTAGGGCATGGTATATTACCAAATGTACCAGTTGAAAATGCAAAAGCGTTTATTGATGCTGTAAAGGAATACAAGCAAGCTTAATATTACCTTCCATTACGGGAACTAAACTGTAGCCGAAATTATAGGAAATCTATGAATTCAATTCTACTGCCACATTTTGAAATCAACCCTATCTCTGAAAGAGATGGGTGGCGATTGTGTGATTTTATTTCCGCAAATGCTGATTATATAAAAAGATACTTTCCAAAGACGGTTGCCGCAAACGTAAATCCGACTTTATCAAACATTTTTGTTTTAGATAAGGTATCAGAATTTCTTTCTGGCAAAGAGTATTTATTTACGCTTAAAGAACCCGAGCACAGAAAAATTATTGGCTTGGTATATCTAAAAGAGCTGAAAAGAGCAACCAAAGAAGCAGAACTTGCGTACTGCATCGCATATCCACATAAAAACAAAGGATTTGCATCACAAGCCGTTAAAGCCATTTCTGAATGGGGATTTACAGAGCAACATTTAAAGCAACTTAGAATCATAGTTCATAAATCTAATATTGGCAGTATTAAGGTCGCAGAAAATTGTGGTTATATTTGGAAAGAAACCTTATTGAAAGAACATACTCCGCCTAATGAAAACCCATTAGATATGGAACTTTACGTTTTAAAGAATGAAAGATAGATTTTACGCTTATATAGAACAACTTCAAGATACCATTACCGCAAAATTAGAAGAGGTAGATGGTAAAGCCACTTTTAGAGAAGACATTTGGGTGCGTCCAGAAGGTGGTGGTGGCCGTACACGTGTTATTGAAAATGGTGCCGTTTTTGAAAAAGGTGGCGTAAATATTTCTGGTGTACATGGAGAACTTCCAGATAGCATGAAAGCTTATTTCAAAGTTGAAGATGCTAATTTTTTCGCCTGTGGCCTTAGCTTAGTGCTTCACCCAAAAAACCCAATGGTACCTACGGTTCATGCGAACTGGCGCTATTTTGAACTGTATGGGAAAAAAGGAGAAATAGTAGATCAATGGTTTGGAGGAGGTCAAGATTTAACTCCGTATTACTTATTTGATGAAGACGCCAATCATTTTCATGAAGTCTGCAAATCTGCCTGCGATAAACATAATCCAACATTTTACAGCACCTATAAAAAACGCTGCGATGAATATTTCTGGAATACACATAGAAATGAAGCGCGTGGTATTGGAGGTTTATTTTTCGACTATTGCAAAGCTACCGAAACTACAAGTATACCAGACTGGTATAATTTTGTAACCGAAGTTGGCAATAGCTTTTTAAACAGTTATGTACCAATTGTTATAAAAAGAAAAGACCTTGAATACAGTAAGGAACAAAGGGATTGGCAAGAAATTAGAAGAGGTAGATATGTAGAATTCAATCTAGTTCATGACAAGGGTACCTTATTTGGTTTAAAGACCAATGGAAGAATAGAAAGTATTCTAATGAGCCTACCTCCACATGTACAATGGGTATATGACCATCAACCTGAGGAAGGAAGTGAAGAAGAAAGGTTGTTGAACATTCTAAGTGCTCCAAAAGAATGGGTATAAGAACAGTTCTTTTTTTGTGCATATTTTGCGCAATACATTTTTGTTCTGCCCAAAACTCTCATTACAAAGAAGCGTTTCCTGATAAGATTACCCTTAGACTGTCCTTACAGACCACTTCTAATAATTTCACGCTTAGAGACAAGATAACACGTAGTAAAACCGAATTTATACCTAATGATAAAAGCTATTTAGGCTTGTCCGTTTTATTTCGCTTTTTAGAAGTCGATTTTGGTTATGCCCCTAACTTTTTATCAGAAAACAAAGATAACGGCGACTCTAAGTTAATTACGTTTAATATTCGCACCTTTTTCGGTCAATACATGCAGACCGTAGATATCTATAAACAGAAGGGGTTCTTTATCCGTACCTCAGATTTGACCTTGCCAATAAATGATTTGAAAACGTTTAAGATAGGTGGGACATCTAGTTATATTTTTAATTCAGATTTTTCTTTTCGTGCTATCGGGTTTCAAAACGAATGGCAGAAAGAAAGTATAGGCAGTTTTATCCCTAGTATTTCTTACTATTACACCAAGTTTAAATTAGAAGACCCTATCATAGAAAATCAATTGGAACATTCTTTCAAACTAGCTATTGGTCCTGGGTATTATTACAATTGGGTTTTTGACGAGAACTATCTTGTATCTGCCGGTGCAACTGGTGGTTTAGGCTTTAATCTATCAAAATCTCAAGGGGTAACTTCCTTCAATGGATTGGCACAATTGGTTTTTCGATTAACAGGCGGTTATAACTCAGAATCTTTTTTTAGTGGCGTAAATATTAATACACAACTTCTAACACACACCTCAGCAGACAACTTCATTTTAGATGATTCTATTAGTTTTCTAGAATTTTATATAGGATACCGTTTTGACGCTCCAAAAAAGTGGATTGCCAAAGCCGATGAGATAAGTCGTAAATTTGGGATAGAATAATATTAGCTATCCATGAAACAGAAAATATATCAAATAGACGCATTTACAACTAAATTATACGGTGGGAACCCGGCAGCAGTCTGTATTCTTGACAGCTGGTTAGATACTGAACTGATGCAAACAATAGCCGCAGAAAATAACTTAGCTGAAACCGCTTTTGCTGTCAATAAAAATGACCATTATGAATTGCGTTGGTTTACACCAGAAATTGAAGTTGACCTTTGTGGTCATGCAACCCTGGCAACTGCCTATGTTATCTTTAACTACTACGGTTTTACAGAAAATACACTTCGGTTTATTTCTCCAAGAAGTGGAGAATTATTAGTGCAAAAAAATAACGAGGGACTATTAACCATGGACTTCCCAACGGATGATTTAATCAACGTACCAGAACAACTCAACATTTCAAAAGCAATAGGAAAGCAACCTTTAGAAACCTATAAAGGCAAAACTGACTACATGCTTATTTATGAATCTCAGGCTGAAATAGAAGCTATTGTCCCAAATTTTCATTTATTAAATGAATTAGATTGTAGAGGAGTTATCGTTTCTTCTAAGGGAAACGATGTTGATTTTGTATCTCGTTTTTTTGCGCCACAATGTGGCATTCCAGAAGATCCGGTTACCGGTTCTGCGCATACAACATTAACACCGTATTGGTCAGAGAAATTGAGTAAGAAAATATTAACCGCCAAACAATTATCTGAACGTGGTGGCGAATTAGAATGTGAATTTCATGGAGATAGAGTAAAAATATCTGGACATGGAGTTTGCTATTTAGTAGGTGAAATAGAAATATATTCCACGTAATTATTTCCAAGTAATTGTTTTTTTAGAAACCTCTTCAAATTGATATTTAAGGTGGGAAAAACGAGCCTTCAACAGCTCTTTTCTACCCTTTAATGTTCGTGTAAATAAAATTTTAGAACCATCAACATGTTTGTTCCAATATCCCTTGAACCTTAATGCTTCGATTTTGTTCTTTCCAATATCCTTTGGCACTACATAATAATTTCTAATACCGAGTCTTCTCTTTATAAAATTACCATTGACCAATAAATATCTAGGGTTGTCAATAGGTGCAATAACTTCCTCTAATAAAGAAATAAAAACATTACAGTCATGCTGGCTAGCTTCTTTTAAGTAAATAGAAAAAGTTCCCTTCAAATTCTGTTCTGCAAAAATTTTTGCGTCTTTAGACTCGAAATTTGATCTTTTTTCATGCAACAGATAATGTAATAGTGCTTTTCCTATTTTCTTAGTTTTCTTATATTGATTACCGAATAAGAAATAGAGTTTCAATGCTTTAAACGTTTTAGGACCAAAGCCAAAAATAAGAGCAGCACAGAATAAATAAATAACCTGAACTATTCCTTTATTCAAAACCGCACCAAAATTCTTTATTAAAAATTCAGGAATAAAAAAGGAAACACCTAACACAACTTCAAGCATTACATACTTGCCTGCATTTAATGCATTTAATTGTTTTTGTCTGGCAAAAGACTGTGCCTCGAAAAACGGAATATTTAATTCGCGTACCAAAACATTTCCATTAGCAATAGCTTCATTCCATCTTTCTGTAAAAACAGATTTTTGTTGCGCTCTAGATAGCATATCTTCATTAATCGCCGATAAGTCGGATGTTTCTGACCAGTTCAAAGGTAATACCAATCGGTCTATTCCATTTGAAATATAAGCTTCATCACGGATTGAAACACCGTTAAAAGCCTCAAAACGTTGCTGAAGCTTTTCCATGTCTTTACCACCATCAATTGCAGTTGGGTCTAAACAGGCAAGGTGCCAAATGGCACCGGTTTTATCTGGGTTATCAGCATCAACTCTAATAGCTCGACCTCGCATTTGGTTAGAAGAAACAAAAGAGCCCACATAAGAAGCAAGTATTAACGTATTTATGCACGGAGCATCCCAACCTTCACCTAAGAAAGCTTTTGTGCCAATAAGTGTTTTAATGATTCCCTCCTTAAAAAGCTGGGTAACAGATTCCGCAATTTTATTCTTTAGTGCATCAGGAACTTGAATGAATATATACCCCGCTGAACCTTCTAAAGGTTTTACAACAAGTTGCGCTATTGCCAGTAATTTCTTTAAATGTGATAGGGCATTCTCATTAACAATTACTAAAGAACCCGTTAAAACCGCTAATGAAGCATTGGTGGGTTGCTTAGCAAGTATATATTTTAAAATAGGAACAACGCCTAGTTTATTTATAAGCTTAGTATCGTCACCTTCAAGATTTAAAAATTCTTTTCGAATAAAATCAGTTAAAATAACGGTTCGGGCACCTTCTTGTAAACTAAGGTCTGTGTGGTTGACAATTTTAAATATACTTTCTAATTTACTTGGGCTATTAGATAGATTTCGATACAAGACCTCATCACCAATAAAATTGACCCGCTTGTTCTCAAGCACACCAATTCGCTTTAAATCCTTTTCCAAAGGCATTAAAACATCCTCAAAAGAAATAAAATTTTCTCGTTGATCTACTAATAAATGCTGTAACAAAATTTCTGACCATTCATAGTTGAAACTAGGAAAGGTTACATCGTTATTAGCGAAGCCTAGTATTTTAAGATTCATATCATTTAAGGCAAATCCACAAGAATTCAGATAAATAATTATCGACGAAAAAAAAGTTGGGTATTGATAAATATAATCTAAAGACTTCTTAGGGTTCACGTAGAAATCTTGTGTAATTAATTTTTCTTGCAAATCTGTATTTGCAAGAAGATTATTGGTAAAATTCAATATCCGTTCACGATAATTGACAATATATTTAATTTGCGCCTCTTCTGGTTTTGAGAAGTAGATAAAGTCTTGATGCGGACAAAGGTCTCCGTTCTTAATAAGGTCAGGAACAGCGATTTCGTCATCTATAGCACCGCACAAACTAAAATAGCGATGAATTTCTGTTGCCGTACTATCATAAGGTGGCGTTGCCGTTAGCGATACTATGGTTAACCCCTCAATTGCCTTTAAGTGAAACAGACAATGCCACCATTCATTCTTTAAATGATGTGCTTCATCTAGAACCAACGTTTCAATTTGATGTTTTTTTATATACGCCAATAATTGCTCTTTACCATTTTCACCGAAAGATTTAGAAAGTGCAAATAAGGATTGATATGTTGAAAAAGTAATTAGTTCAGGAGATTTTATGTCTAATGAGTAGCTATCAAAATTGCCATTAACCGTAAAAAACTCCAACAACCTACTTCGCCATTGATTTCTAATGGTCAACGTTGGTGATAAAACCAAGGTAGGTTTTCCTATCCGTTTTAAAATTTCTAAACCTAGTATAGTTTTCCCCGAACCAGGTGGTGCAATAACATGTAAATGTCCGTCTTTTATATGCTCTTGAAAACCATCTAAAAACTTCTGCTGGTAGTTTCGCCAGGTATATTTGAATTTTAGATTATCACTTAATTTTTGCAATACAACATGGTTGATTTGATACTTCTATTAAACATGAAAACGACGAAAATAGTACAATAAAAAAGTAAAAACCTGTCCGTTTTATGACAATTGCCATTTACGAACAGGTTTATACTTAACTAAATTGAAAAAATTACTCTTCTACCGTTTCTAAATTATCATCAGAATTACGATCAATTAATTTATTGTACGGGTCTATACCGGCTTTTAATGGTTTTTCATCAGTTACGATAGTAAAAGTATTATCACCCGCAGAAAGCCACTTTATTTCGAAGTATAATGGGTTCTTGATAGTAACACCATCGTCACCGGTAATATCTTCTCCAAAGAGACCTACATCTACTAAGTTCTTCTTATCATCAATCAATTTCTCTTTACCCATATCATCATAATAAATTTTCTTAGAATTTACCGTGAATGTAGTTTCCCATTTGCCATTATCTAGCTTTTTGGTTTTAGCATCCATTACGCGATTCTCATAAAGAACAATCTCTTTGAAACCATCATCAACCTTATATTTTAAGGAATCTGGAGTAACATTATAAATAGCTTTGTAGAAATCTTCAGAAGTAGCATATACTCCCTTTTCAAAATACTTATATTCATTCAAGAATGTTTTAAGTCCCGCATTTATAACATCCTCACCAATGACATCTTGCAAATCATACATGATCATAGATCCTTTTTGATACCAAATATGCTGGCCAGTTTCTACATCCATCAAAGAACGTTCTGGCTTAAAACTAAATGATCTTCTAGACAAATAGGTATCTAAAGAAGGCTTTAAAAATCCTTTTATACCATTTTCACCATATTCATGCTTTAAAGCCATTAATGAAACATACTCTGCTAAAGTTTCAGAAATAATATTTGCTCCTCTTGTTTTACTTGGCGTAACGATATGACCCCACCATTGGTGTGCAATTTCATGAGCTGTTACCCTGAAAGCATAATTAAAATCTCCTTCGTTAGAAAAATCTGCTACGAAGCCAAAATCTTCTGAGTAAGGTATCGTTGTCGCAAAAGATTGTGCAAATGTCGTGTGTGCCGGAAACTCAATTATTCTAATTACAGAATATGGATATTCATAAAAGTTTTTAGAATTATAATCTAACGAAACTTTAATCCCTTTTATAAATGAAGCTAAGTTTTTCTTGTGTTTCGGAGAGTGATACACTTCAATAGTCACTTTCTTTCCACTAGGTGCAATCCAAACATCTTTTTCAATATCATAAGTTGCAGAAACAAAATTGAAGAAGTAATCAGATTTATCTTCCATTTTGTAATTAAAATAGCTTCTATCTTCATGATCCCATGTCTCAACTAATACACCTGGCGCAACAGCTGTTTGCCCTTTTGATGTGCTAATCGTTGCTTCAAAATCCATATAATTACTATCCTCATTAAATAAATTCTTTTTCAAAGCAATGCTATCTGTTCTTGGCGGAAAAAGAAAGTCTAATTTCTCTAAACCGTATTTTTCACGAGCACCATTCTCTGTTAAAGCAATATCATAATGAAAGCTTGGAAAAATAGCATCATTAAAGAAAGAACCATTATTCAACACTGCAGTTTCCCTATCCATAGCAAACCCATGTGTTCTTGCCTTAGTTTCAATAACCAAATTAGCAGTGTCTTTCGGCTGTAAAGATTCTGGTAGTTTGTAAATGAACAAACGATACAATGAATCGCTTAAAAACGGTTTTAACTCTTGGTCATTATAAACCACCTTTGTAATCTTAGTATCATAAGTAGGAAACATAATTTCCATTAAAACCGTGTCAATTGGCACTTCTGAAGGATTAATAACTGTAAACACTCCCTTTGCATCTACACCACGTGTATCTGTATAAATATCTATTTCAGCTTTTAAATCGATTACTTGAATATGGGGCTTATCTATATACTTACCATATGCCTTTTCAGCATCAGCAGAAAGCTTCTCACTAGAATCGCTATCTTCCATATGGTTCAGAACTTTTATATTATAAAAGCTATAAGCACCTACAGAAATAAAAGCGAATAAGAAGAATAAAGTATAGGCAACTGTTTTACCCTTAAATCTACTTTTAGCTAATTTTAAGCGCTCTTTCGCTGAAGAATAAAACCCTCTACTCCAGAATACACTACCAATAGCAGCCAATGTACCTGTAAAAAGAACCCAATATAAGTTCAACCAAAATTGACCAGTTAAGTAATGTCCGAATCCATTTAAATCACTTATAAAACCGGGTGTTGTTTCTCCAAAAGCTAAAAGTGGGTTATTTATTTTTAACACTAAACCCACCAAAATAGGTATACCTACATAAATTATAATCACAATAAAATGACCTAAAAACTTATTGTTTACCAGTACATGAATAAAAAATGCCAATAACAATGTAGAAACATACAAAGGAAAAAGAGTCGTAAAATTATAGGTAAGATACATACCCAATTCATAATCAAAATAACCATTACCTGTCTGATACATAATACCAACCAGTATGTTAATTAATGTCAACAAAATGGCAACACCAATAAGTGAAATAATCTTTGAAAGATATAGTGTAGTATTACTTACCGGTAGCGCATCATAAAATTCAAAAGTCTTATTACTTCTTGTACGATGCACTGCTTCACCAGAATAAATAATTAGAATAATTGTGGAAAATAAAGCTATCCCGCCAGAGACATAGGCAACCATAAACCTAGTAAGCGGTAATGACGGCGTACCATTATATTGATTATTTTGATAGGTTATAAATCCTGCTACTATAACCCCTATTATAATTAACACAAGAAATACAGGTTCTTTAACGATAGATAAAAATTCTATTTTACTTAAAGACCATAGATTTTGTCTTTGCGCTTTTTCACTAAACTCTTGAACAACACTAATTGTTTCTGTAGTTCCCATTAGATCATTATCTTCTTTTACATTCTTCTTTTTCTTAGAGGATAAAAACCCTTTATATGAAAATTTAAAAAGTGTAAATACAAATATCAAAATACCTAAAGACAACCATAGTAAACGATTTAGCATAAACTTACCTGTTAAAGCCAATTGGGTAGTGTTTAACTCGTCTACAGACCAGTATTTTGTTAAAAAACTATAAGCAGATTGCCCAAAAGGATCAACATAAATACTAAGCCATTCTGTATCTAAACTAGATAGTAATTGCCCCGATACCGATGTACCAATAAATATTAAAATACCTCCTAAATATAAGATTGGCATTCTTTTAAAAAACGTCATCAGACAAAAGAAAAGACTACCTATAAAAAAGGAGTTAAAAACTAATAGGTATAAAAAGGGAAAAAAGTAAGACCAAAAATTAAAATCGATATACGTACCATAGTCGGGCCTATCTAATAATGCACCTAATACATAACCAAACATTGCACCAAGCATAGCGGCAATGTTCATTATAGTGACGATAGTAAAACTACCCCAAAAACGACCCAATATATAGTTCTTTTCAGAAATAGGAAAAGTGAAATAGGTCTGGGCAGTTTTATGTTCTTCATCTCTATACACAGGTACACCCATAATCGCGGCATAAAAGAACAATGCAAATACACTTAACACTCCAAAAACACCAGTTATATTATTCGGACTATTTGTGAATTCTGCAGTTACAGATTCATCAAATACACCAAGTAAGCAGGGTATTAGAAACATAATAAATATGTAGATATAAGTGACCGGTCGTCTAAGCCTATACTTTAGCTCAAATAAGAATATTTCTTTCATATTAAACAGTTTGAGGTTGGTTAATACTATAGAAATAGAAGTCTTCTAAATTATTGGCAACTTCTTCAAACCCTTCACCTGGCACGCCTTCTGCATATACATTTATATATAGGTTTCCACTACGTAAATAAGTAGATAACACATTATATTCTGACTGGTATATTTCAACTTCTTCCTTAGCAATATTTTTACGAAATACTTTGTTATTTAATGTATTTGAGAGTTCTAACGGATGCCCTTGCACCACTACACTACCCTCATTAAAAACAGCCATATTCGTACATAAGTTAATTACATCATCAACAATATGTGTTGATAATATTACTACGGCATCTTCACCAAGCTCACTTAATAAATTATGAAAACGGTTACGTTCTAATGGATCAAGACCGGCTGTCGGCTCATCTACAATAATTAATTTAGGATTACCAATTAAGGCTTGGGCAATGCCAAAACGCTGTCTCATACCACCCGAATAATCGCCGAGGTTACGTTTGCGAAATTTGTACAGATTTACCTTGTTCAATAAATCGGCAACATATGCTTTACGATCTGTTTTACTCTGTATCCCTTTTATTTTCGCAATATGATTTAACATCATCTCGGCAGAAACTTTTGGGTATACTCCAAAATCTTGAGGTAAGTAACCCAATACTTTTCTAAGTTCATCTGGCTCGGTAAAAACGTTAATATCGTTAAATTTAATATCACCACTATCTGCTTGTTGTAACGTAGCAATAGTTCTCATTAAAGACGATTTACCAGCTCCGTTTGGTCCAAGTAGTCCAAACATACCGGTGCCTATTTCTAAGTTGACATTATTTAAGGCTTTTGTTCCGTTAGGATAGGTTTTGTTTAAATTGGTAATTGAAAGCATAATTTAATTGGTTTTCAAGGTTAGTATCTAGATATCTAATATGTGTTTAAAATTATCAAAAAGTTACACCAGCGAATAAGAATTTTACTTATTTCATATTACTTCACTTACAAAATAGCGGTAATTATTCTTATTCAAATCGTAAAAGTCATTTAAATTGAAAGTAAACTGCTTTACTAGGGTTCTCTTATAGGAATCATTTAGCGACTTCCTCATAAAAATAAGTGACAACGGCTGTAGCAATTATTCAAATTCCCCTATTTTTGTAGAACTTCAAGATATATATGTTTTGGTTAAGTAAACCATAGATTTTACTTACTATAAGCAAGAATGAGATTGAATATAAATGTTCGGATATGGCAAAAAAAGGCAAGGCTAAAAATACAGTGAACAAAGCAAAGCATGCCAAGCTAATGGATAGGAAGAAGAACAAATTGAAAAAAGAAGCTGCGCTTAGAAAAGAACGGTTAAAAAGCATTATCAGAAAAAGTAAGGAATCTGAATAAATATTGAAAAAAATAGAATTATGTACCCACTTATTAGAAACAGAAGACTTAGAAGTTCAGAAGCTATACGTAGTTTGGTAAGAGAAACTATAATTTCGCCAAGTGATTTTTTAGTCCCGCTTTTCGTTGTTGAAGGTAAAGGTATTAAAGAGGAAATCGCCTCAATGCCCAATTACTACCGCTTAAGTCTAGACAACTTAACGAAAGAAGTAAAGGAACTTTGGAAAATGGGGTTACGTTCTGTTTTACTCTTTGTAAAAGTTCCAGATAATTTAAAAGACAACAGCGGTTCTGAAGCTCTGAATGAAAACGGATTAATGCAATTGGCTATTAAAACGGTTAAAAATGCGTGTCCTGAAATGTTGGTGATGACCGATGTTGCCTTAGATCCCTATTCTTCTTATGGTCATGACGGTATTGTTGCAGACGGACAGATTTTAAACGATGAAAGTGTTGAAGTTTTAGCGGAAATGAGCGTATCTCACGCCAAAGCTGGTGCAGATTTTGTTGCCCCAAGCGATATGATGGATGGTAGAATACTCAGCATTCGTGAAGCTTTGGAAGATGAAGGATATTTAAACACCGGTATTATGGCATATAGCGCTAAATATGCAAGTGCTTTTTATGGTCCTTTTAGAGATGCTCTAGATTCTGCGCCGGTAGATATTAAAAATGTACCTAAGGATAAAAAAACATATCAGATGGATTACGCGAATAGATTTGAAGCTATTCGAGAAACCCAAATGGATATTGAAGAAGGTGCAGATATCGTTATGGTTAAACCAGGACTTTGCTATTTAGATATTGTACGTGAAATTAAAAATGAAGTAGATGTACCTGTTGCCGTTTATCAAGTTTCTGGTGAATATGCCATGGTAAAAGCTGCTGCCGAAAAAGGATGGTTAGATCATGATGCTGTAATGATGGAACAATTAACAGCTATTAAACGAGCGGGAGCAAATATTATAGCAAGCTACTTTGCTAAAGATGCCGTTAAGCTTCTAGGATAAAGTTCATATATAATTAATGAATAAAATATTTTTTATACTATTTGGTTTATTCAGTCTTATTCTTGTGGCACAAGAAGAAAAGAATAATCAGCTATTTCTACCTATTGGTTCCAGTTTACAGGAATCCAACATGGCTAAATATACACTTGATTCTGTGGAGATTTATAAAGAAGTAGATAGCATCATAACAAATGGTATAAAAAATAAAGCCTTTCCAGGTGCTCAAATTTTAGTTGCAAAAGAGGGTAATATTATTTTTCATAATGCTTACGGTTTTCACACTTATGATAGTATTCAACCAGTTGCATTAAATGATATTTATGATCTGGCATCTGTAACTAAAATTTTAGGTCCGCTGCCTGCAATTATGAAATTGGTTGATGAAGGCAAG
>TARA_R110002033_G_scaffold138808_2_pt1 | contig 29694 bp, 25 predicted proteins | sample TARA_R110002033 | Tara Oceans TARA_R110002033 (sample SAMEA4397051) | marine metagenome | biome: Polar Biome; feature: [SRF] surface water layer (ENVO:00010504); material: water (ENVO:00002006), including particulate matter (ENVO:01000060) such as... | depth 5 m
GAAATAAATGTAGAGAAAATTACATTTCAATTTGGTAAATAAATAAGGAGATAAAATGAGTGGAATAATGAGAATAGGGCATGTTGATATTAATGTTTTAGACGTTGATGTTTCGAGAGAATATTATGTAAATATTATGGGTATGTATGTAACTAGAGAAGATGAAGATGGAACTTTATATTTAAAGTGCTGGGATGAATGGGATAAGTATAGTTTAATATTAAGACCAAGTGATGAAGCAACATATAATAATGCTGGATATAAAGTTGAAAAAGATTCAGATATTGATGATTTAAAATCTAAGATTGAGGCTTATGGTATCCCAACTGAAATTTTACCTGCTGGAACTGTGGCTGAATGTGGAAGAGTATTAAGATTCAAAGCTCCAAGTGGACATGAATTTAACCTTTATGCTGAAAAAACATTTGTAGGGAAAGAAGTTGGTGATACAAATCCTAGACCTTGGCCTTTTGAAGGAAGAGGCATAAAAGCTCATTGGATAGATCATATTTTATTAATGTGTGAAGGTCCAGAAAATGTTATGGCTTCAACTAAATTTTTCCAAGAAGTTTTAGAATTTAATTTAGCAGAACAAGTAACAGTAGGGCCTGATGGTTCACTTCAAGCTGCAACTTGGTTGGCTAGAAGTTCAACTCCTCATGATATTGCTTTTGTGGCTGGCCCAGAGACAGGTATGCACCACTTTGCATTTTTCTTAGATGGTTGGAATGATATTTTAAGAGCAGCAGATGTTATGGCAATGCATGATGTAAAAATTGATGTAACCCCACAAAGACATGGTATTACAAGAGGTGAAACAATTTATTTCTTTGATCCATCAGGGCATAGATTAGAAACTTTTGCAGGACTTGGCTACTTAATGCAACCGGATATGCCAACTGTAACTTGGACAGAAGATGAGTTATGGAGAGGAATTTTCTACCATACGGGTATAGAAAATGGTGCATTTACAACAGCTTATACATTATCGGCATATAAATAATTGGTAATAAAATGAATATTACTAAAAAAGAAATAACTATTTCAAGACAAGCTTCAATGGAAGCTTGTCTTTTCTCAGTTCAAAAAGCTGAAGAAATAGGAATCAAAATAAATGTATCTGTAGTAGATAACAAAGGTTTAGAAATGGCATTTTTAAGAATGGAGGATTCATTTATCCATTCTATTGGTATTGCAAAAGATAAAGCATATACAAGTGCAAGTTTTGGTTTTCCTACAGAGCAGTGGACTACAATTTTCAAAAGTATGCCTCATTTGGAACATGGGTTTTCAAATAGGGAACGATTAATTCCTTTTGGAGGAGGGATGCCGATTTTTGAAAAGGGTATTAAGGTTGGAGCAATTGGTGTTTCAGGTGGAACAGAAGAAGAAGATATTATATGTGCAAAATATGCAATTGAAAAAATAGGATTAGAATAATGAAAAAAGTACAACACTATATTAACGGAAAATTTATGGACTCACAATGTGGTGAGTTTTTTGATAACTTTAACCCATCAACAAATGAATTAATAGCAAAAGTTGCTTTAGGAAGAGAATCTGAAGTAAATGCAGCAGTTGCAGCAGCAAGAGCTGCACTAACTGGTGAGTGGGGTCAAATGAAGCTAAATGACAGAATAGCTTTAATGTATGAAATTGCTAATGAAATTGATAGAAGATTTGATGATTTTTTAGAAGCTGAAACTTTGGATACAGGTAAACCATATTCAATAGCGAGACATATTGATATTCCTAGAGGTGCGGCAAACTTTAAAGTATTTGCTGACACTATGAAATCAGTTGCTGATGAAGCATATAGAATGGACACTCCTGATGGAAAAATGGCGATGAATTATTCTATGAGAAAACCAAAAGGTGTTATTGGAGTTATTTCTCCATGGAACCTTCCACTTCTTCTTATGACTTGGAAAGTAGGCCCTGCTATGGCTTGTGGTAATACAGTTGTTGTTAAACCATCTCAAGTAACGCCAACTACTACATCACTTTTAGGTGAAGTTATGTCTAAAGTTGGAGTTCCAGCAGGGGCTTATAATGTTGTTCAAGGAAAGGGTTCAATTACTGGAAATCTTTTAACAGCACATAAAGACTTAGATGCTATTACTTTTACAGGTGAAACAGTAACTGGTGAGATGATTATGAAAGCTTGTTCTGTTGGGGTTAGGGATGTATCTCTTGAATTAGGTGGTAAAAACCCTGCTGTAGTATTCGCAGATTGTGATATGGATAAAGCAATTACTGAAACTACAAGATCATGTTTTGCTAATTCTGGTCAAGTATGTTTAGGAACAGAAAGAGTTTATGTACAAAGACCCATTTTTGATGAGTTTGTTTCTAGATTAAAAGAATCTGCTTCTAAATTAAAGCTTGGAATTCAACATGATGAGTCAACAGATATTGGTCCATTAGTAAGTTCTTCTCATAGGGATAAAGTATTAGATTATTATGAAAAAGCAGTTGCAGAGGGTGCAAATGTTGTCTTAGGTGGTACAGCACCAGTAATGCCTGGAAAAATGAAAGATGGATATTGGGTTGAACCAACAATCTGGACAGGTTTAAGTGAAGAAGCAACTGTTGTTCAAGAAGAAGTCTTTGGACCTTGTTGTCATGTTCAACCTTTTGATACAGAAGAAGAAGCTATAAAAATGGCGAATAATTCTCCATATGGATTAGCATCAACAATTTTCACTGAGAATTTAGATAAAGCTCATAGAGTTGCTTCTCAATTAGATACTGGGATTGTATGGATTAACTCATGGTTTTTAAGAGACTTAAGAACACCATTTGGTGGAATGAAAGGTTCTGGTATTGGAAGAGAAGGTGGACATCACTCATTAGAATTCTATACAGAACTTAAAAATGTATGTATAAAAATGTAAGGTTGAGAAAAATGGAACAGTCAAAAATTGTAAAATATGGAAATGAATTATATGACTCTTTAAAGTCTTGTAATGTTATTGAACCACTTACATCAAGAGAAACTGATATTACAATTGAAGATGCATATGCAATTCAAGATGTATTAATTAAAAAGAGAATTAAAGAAGATGGTTCAAAAATTATTGGTAAAAAAATAGGTGTAACCTCAAAAGTTGTTATGGATATGTTAGGTGTAAATCAACCTGATTTTGGATATTTATTATCTGATATGATTTATTCTGATGGTGATGAAATTGATGTAACTAATAAAATGATTCAACCTAAAGCTGAAGGTGAAATAGCTTTTGTTTTAAAAGAAGATTTAATGGGACCAGGTGTTACAACTGCTGATGTACTAAGAGCAACAAAATTTGTTATGCCTTGCTTTGAAATTGTTGATTCTAGAATTAAAGATTGGAAAATTAAAATACAAGATACAGTTGCAGATAATGCTTCTTGTGGATATATAGTTTTTGGTGGGAAGAGTGTTAATCCAAGAGATATAGATTTAACTACTTGTGGAATTACGTTAGAAAGAAATGGAGAGCTACTACATACAGGAGCAGGTGCAGCAGCACTTGGAAGTCCAGTCAATGCAGTAGCATGGCTTGCAAATACTTTAGGTGAGTTTGGTGTTGGTTTAAAAGCTGGTGAGGTTATTTTGTCAGGAGCCTTGTGTGCTATGGTAACAATTGAACCTGGTGATAATATGACAATTAATATTGGTGGAATTGGCTCTGCAACATGCAGATTTATATAAAGAGTAACTCATTATTCTTTTTAGAATTTGATTCTTAAAGTAAAATTCATTTTTACTGATAAGAGAAGTTATAAAATAAAAGGTCCTTTCAAAATAGGGACTATTTTTAAGGAAATAGAATGAAAATAAATTGCGCATTAATTGGATCTGGTAATATTGGTACAGATTTAATGTACAAACTTCAAAGAAGTGAAATATTAAATCCTTTATGGATGGTAGGAATAGATCCTGATTCTGATGGATTAAAAAAAGCAAAAGAAGCTGGAATGAAAATAACTCATAAAGGTGTAGATGGGCTATTGCCCTTTATTAAAGAAGATGGTGTAAAAATTGCATTTGATGCAACATCAGCGTATGTCCATGGAGAAAACAATAGAAAACTTGCAGAGCTAGGTGTTATGGTTATAGACTTGACACCTGCTGCAATAGGACCATTCTGTGTACCTTCCGTAAATATGAAAGAATTATTAGCTCAAAATACTCAAAATGTAAATATGGTTACTTGTGGTGGACAAGCAACAATCCCAATGGTTGCAGCTGTATCAAATGTACAAGAGGTTGATTATGCGGAAATTATTGCAACAGTTGCCTCAAAATCTGCAGGTCCAGGAACAAGAGCAAATATTGACGAATTTACAGAAACTACTAAGTTAGGTATTGAGAAAGTTGGAAAAGCAAAAATTGGAAAAGCAATAATTATTTTGAATCCAGCTGAACCACCTCTTATGATGAGAGATACTGTTCATTGTTTAACTAAAGATGAGCCAAATACTGAAGCTATAACAAAATCTGTAAAAAAAATGGTAAAAGAGATTCAAAAATTTGTACCTGGATATAAATTAAAAAATGGTCCTGTTTTTGATGGTAAAAAAGTTTCAATATTTTTAGAGGTAGAGGGTTTAGGAGACTATTTACCTAAATATGCTGGAAATCTTGACATTATAACTGCAGCTGCAACAAATATTGCAGAACAAATGGCAGAAAAAATAAAAGCAGGAGCATAAAATGGATTTAAGAGGTAAAAAAATTAAAATACATGATATGTCTTTAAGAGATGGTATGCACTCTGTAAGACATCAATTTACTTTAGAACAGATGAAAGCTATGTCTATTGCTATGGATGAGGCTGGTGTTCCATTGATTGAAGTAACTCATGGAGATGGACTTGGTGGCTCATCATTAAATTATGGGTTTGGTCTTCATACTGATGAAGAATGGTTAGATGCTGTTGTTCCAAATATGAAAAATGCAAAAATTTCAGCTCTTTTACTTCCTGGAATTGGAATTGTTAAAGATTTAGAAAAAGCACTTGAAAAAGGTATTTCTACTGTTAGGGTTGCAACTCACTGTACGGAAGCTGATGTCTCAGCTCAACATATCAAAGCAGCAGTTGGTATGGGATTAGATACTGTTGGTTTTTTAATGATGGCACATATGGTTGAACCAAAAAGATTAGTTGAAGAAGCAAGAAAAATGGTTTCATATGGTGCAAATTGTATTTATGCTACTGATTCTGCAGGATTTATGCTTCCTGATGATATAAGTGCAAGAATAGGGGCTCTTAAAAAAGAGTTTGGAAATGAAATAGAAATTGGATTTCATGGACATAATAATATGTCTATGGGTGTTGCAAATTCTTTGGCTGCAATTGAAGCCGGTGCTACAAGAATAGATGCATCACTTGCAGGTTTTGGAGCTGGTTCTGGAAATACCGCAACTGAAGTTTTAGTTGCAGTATTAAATAGAATGGGTGTTGAAACAGGAATTGACCTGAATAAAATCGAAGATGCTGCTGAAGATATTGCATTGCCAATTATGGGAAAACCTACAAGAATTTCTAGAGATTCTTTAACATTAGGTTATGCAGGTGTTTATTCTTCTTTTCTATTATTTGCAAGACGTGCAGAGGTAAAATATGGTGTTGATGCAAGAGCTATTCTTATTGAATTAGGAAAAAGAGGTACTGTTGGTGGTCAAGAAGATATGATTGAAGATTTAGCATTAGATATGGCAAAAGAAAAAGGACTTATATAATGGCATTAGATAAAGCAACAATAGAGAAGTTAGCAAAGCATTGTGAGGATGCTGAACTAAATGCAGTAGAAATTACTAAGATTACAGATGATTATCCTGAAATGACCTATGAAGATGCCTTTGATATTCAATGGACAGCAAGAAAAAATAAAGAAGCAAGAGGGACAAAAATAGTTGGTATGAAAATGGGACTTACATCTCAAGCAAAAATGAAACAAATGGGTGTTGAAAACCCTTGTTATGGCTATCTAGCTGATTATTTTGCTTTTGGTGATGGAGCAGAAATCAAAATTGATGAACTTATCCATCCAAAGGTTGAAGCCGAGATTGCTTTTGTTTTAAAAGAGGATTTAACAGGACCTGGTTGTCATATTGGTGATGTTTTAGCTGCAACTGATTTTGTAATGCCTGCTGTTGAAGTGATTGATTCGAGATATAAAGATTTTAAATTTGATTTAAAATCAGTTATTGCAGATAACTCTTCATCTTCTAGATATGTGACAGGTGGACAAGCTAGAGATATAAAAGATTTAGATCTTAAAACTTTAGGTGTAGTTATGGAAATAAATGGAGAAGTTGTTCAACTAGGAGCTGGTGCATCTGTTCTTGGACATCCTGCAACTTCAATTGCAATGCTTGCAAATATGATGGCAGAACGTGGAGAAACACTCAAAAAAGGTGAATATATTTTATCTGGTGCAATTACTGCTGCAGTTTCTGTAAAAAAAGGTGATAATGTAAATGTGAAGTTTCAGGATTTAGGTTCTGTTTCATTTAAATTTATTTAAGGAGTTAACATGCCAATTGCTACAATAAATATTATTGAAGGTCGAGATGACGCAAAAAAGGAGGCTCTTATTGAAAAGGTAACTCTAGCAATTTATGAATCGCTAGGTGCACCTATTGAAACAATAAGAGTAATTATAAATGAAATGCCAAAACAGCATTATGGTATTGCAGGAAATAGTGCTAAAAAACTAGGTAAATAAGTGCAAAGAATTAAACTTAGTGTTTTAGACCAGTCTCCTATTCATGATGATAAAGAACCTAAAAGTGGACTATTTGACACAATAGAATTAGCAAAGCATTGCGAAAACTTAGGTTATTATAGATATTGGTGTTCTGAACATCATGATACGCCAGGGTATGCAAGTTCGTGTCCTGAAATAATGGTAAGTCAAGTTGCAAATGCAACTTCTAGTATTAGAGTTGGAAGTGGCGGAGTTATGCTAAATCACTATAGTTCATTTAAAGTTGCAGAGACTTTTAATACTTTAACTGCACTACATGATAAGAGAATAGATTTAGGAATAGGGCGGGCAAGTGGTGCTAACTTTTTAGCAGCACGTGCTTTACACAATTCCCAAGGTGATGATTATACACAAAAAGCTTATGAACTTATAAACTATTTGGATAATAAGGTTCCAACAAATGGCTATTTACATGGTGTTAGACTATCTCCTAAAGGAGTTGATTCAACACCCGTGTATCTATTGGGTTCTAGTGAAGGAAGTAGTTATTTAGCAGGAAAACTAGGTGCTGGGTTTTGTTTAGCACTTTTTATTGGCACACACGATAGACCTTCAAAAATAATTGAAGAGTATAAAAGAAATTTTGTTCCTTCACTAAACTTTGAAAAGCCAAAGGCTATTTTAGCTATTGCATGTATATGTGCAGATTCTAAAGAAAAAGCCCAAGAGATTGCAAGCACGCATACTTATTGGAAGGTACAAGCTTTTAGACATATAAATAGGGATCCTCTTCAAAGTCCTGCAAGAGTAAAAGAATTATATGAAGAATTAAGTTTTGATGATAAAGTATATTATCACGAAACTTTGGATTCTATGATTTTAGGAACACCAAAAGAGTGTAAAGAAAAAATTGAAAAGTTAGCAAAAGAGTATGACGTTGACGAAATTATTGTTGTTAACGTTACATACTTATTTGAAGATAGAAAAAAATCTTATGAACTCTTGGCAAAAGAGTTTAATTTAAATAATTAAAAGGAAAATAAAATGTCAAATCAAGAAATAGCAAATAGTATAAAAACAGGAAGTTTTAATACAAATTATCACGATTTAGGACAGGGGGAAACAATTATGTTTATCCATGGTTCTGGTCCTGGAGTTTCAGCATATGTAAACTGGCGTTTATGTATCCCAACTCTTGCTGAAAAATTTAGAGTTATAGCACCTGATATGGTAGGGTTTGGATATACAGATAGACCTGAGGGAATTTCATATGATATGGATACTTGGGTGCAACAAACTATTGATTTAATGGATGCATTGGGTATTGAAAAAACAAATTTAGTTGGAAACTCTTTTGGTGGAGGATTAGCTTTAGATTTAGTTATTAAATATCCAAATAGATTTAATAAAATTGTTCTAATGGGTGCAGTTGGAGTTTATTTTGATTTAACTTATGGTTTAGATAAAGCATGGGGATATACTCCAAGTATTGAAAACATGAAAGAATTACTAGATATATTCGCTTATGATAGAAATATTGTAACTGATGATTTTGCAAAAATGAGATATGAAGCCAGTATAAGACCTGGTTTTCAAGAATCTTTTTCTTCAATGTTTCCTGCACCTAGACAAAACGGTGTTGATTCAATGGAAAGTGATGAAAATGACATAAAAAAAATAGAAAAAGATGTTTTAATTATACATGGAAGAGAAGATAAAGTAATTCCAGTACAAAATTCAATTAGATTAAATCAATTAATACAAAAATCACAACTTCATATTTTTGGTGAATGTGGACATTGGACTCAAATTGAACATAATCAAAGATTTAATGATTTATTATTAAACTTTTTTTCGGAAAAATAAATGAATTTTTTGATTCTGGGGGCTGGTGGTATAGGCTCTTATTTTGGTGCAAGATTACTAGATGCAGGAAATCAAGTAACCTTTGTAGCAAGAGGTGAGCACCTATTAGCCTTACAGCAAAATGGTTTGAAGTTGCAGCACCCAGATTTTTCATTTCATAAACAGATTCCCTCCTCCCAAATTTGTGAAATAAAAAAGTTTGACTTCTCCTTGTTTGATGCTGTATTAATTACCACTAAATCAACTTCAACCCTAAATTTAGTAAATCACTTAAAAGAGTGGTTTGCTGATGATAAAAATATACCATTTATAATTTCCCTACAAAATGGTGTAGAAAATGAAGAGATCCTTTCATCTTATATAAATAAGAAATATATTATTGCAGGACTTACAAGAAAAATTGGTGCTCACATTGTAAGTCCTGCTGTAGTTAAAGCTACAGGATGTGCAGAAACAATTTTAGGTGCAATTGAAAAAACCAATAAGAATAAAATCTTTTTAATCAACTTAAAAGAAGTTTTTAAAAATGCAAATATTCCTACTGAAATATCAGAAAATATTAATTTAGAATTATGGAAAAAATTAATTATAAATAATGGTGTTAATGCTATATGTGCTTTACTTAAAAAAAAGACAGGTGTAATAATGCATAATAAAAAGTTGTCAAAGATTGTTTATGGATTGATGACTGAAACCTCAATAGCTGCTTCAAATAAAGGTATAAATATTTCTAAAGTTGAAGTAGATGAAATGTTTAAATTAATCACAGATTTTGACTCAATAAAACCTTCAATGCTTGTAGATTTAGAAAATAATAGAGAAATAGAACTAGATCAGATTTGTAATGTAGTAATTAGAAATTGTGAGGAACAAAACCTTGATGCACCATATACAAGAACTATTTCTACTCTTTTAGACTTTACTTATAATAAAAAATATTAATTCATGATACTTAAAATCTTTCAGATTATATTTCCAGTTTTGATGATTTCTTTTATGGGATATTTATATTCTAAAAAAGAAAAAATCAGTATGGATATCCCTAACAAAATAAACCTTGATATATTTATTCCAATTTTGGTATTTTATGCTATTAGTGAAAAATTACCCTCTATTACACTACTTGGAACTTTTTCTGTTGGGGCTGTTATTGTGGTATTAGGATCTGGGCTTATTTCATATCCAGTAGCAAAAATATTAAAAATAAATCCAAGAACATTTTTACCTTCTATGATGTTTAATAATTCAATTAATTTAGGACTTCCTTTAGCTTTATTTGCATTTGGTGAAGAAGCAATGGCAATGGCTATTGCTTTGTCACTAGTTCAAGTTATTGGACAGTTTACAATTGCAGTAGTAATGTATGGAGGAGAGGCAAAGGTAATTAACATACTTAAAAATCCTGTAATTATCTCAACAGTTTTGGGACTTCTATTTAATTATTATAATTTTCATTTACCAGAATTATTTTTGATACCAATTAAAATGCTTTCACAAATTACCATACCTCTAATTTTATTTGCTTTGGGTGTAAGATTAGCTTCTATTGAATTTTCTCACTGGAGAATAGGTTTAATAGGTGCTATCTTGTGTCCTTTGTCTGGTATTATAATGGCTTTAATTGCTATTTTGTTTTTTGACTATACAACTTTACAAATAAACTTAATAATACTTTTTGGAGCACTCCCTCCCGCAGTTATTAACTCTATTATGGCTGAAAAATATGGAGATGATGCAAGTGTAGTCTCTTCTGTTGTTGCAGTAGGAAATCTTTTTAGTTTGATAGTTATTCCAATCGTATTTTATTTTTTATTTTTATACGCATAAGAGTATAAAATGAATATTCCAATTTTTATCTTGATTTCTATTTTTATCATATTTTTTATGTCGAAGTGTTTATATTTATAAAGAATTTTAAATAAGTACTATTTTGATGTAGGAGAACAATCTATCAAAAAAGTACTTATTTTAGAGAATAAATACTTGAATGTAACTGTAAAATAGAAGTTACATTCAAAATATACAATACTATTTGGCGCGCATCTTAATAGTATTTAAGCATAAAATAAATAAGAAATATAACTACACCCATTAATAGTTATAAATCTATATTTATTTTTATTAAAATTTATATGATAAGTAAACTCTTGCTGTATCAGCATCTTCTGTTGCAAGTTTTTCAATTTCAACATGCTCAAAATTTGCTTTAATTGTAAAGTTTTTAACTACTGGATAAATAAATATTGCACCCATTGCTGTAACATCACCAAGTACATGAGTTGATGAAGTTGATTTTCCTGTATAAAGAATTGATGTTGTATTTGCTATTGGAACAATTATTCCTCCAACTAATGTATCAGTATCTGCTCTTGTTGGAACGCCACCACCATTAACAGGCATAGCTGTAAAGGCTGTATCCGTTGTACCTGTACCAGCACCTGTATATACAGGTGCATTTCTATCAGTACTTGAATTATATGCAACAATGTACCCAAGTTTATCAATTCCTATTGGTCCCATTGCTCTTAAACCAAATAATGTACCATCTTGAGCATTTGCAGCTTGTGTTTTATCTTCAGAACTTAAATATTGTGCAGACAAGATGTGTGCTCCCATTGCATAGTCTGCTTGAAAATATAAAGCATTTTTATCTGTAGCTGATGTAACACCATTCTCATCTAAATATTGAGCTTGTAATGTTAGGTTTTTTACAGATGTATTTTTTGCATAAATTGTATAAGCCCCATCTTGAAACTTATTAAACTTTGATACATCTTCTGTACCATTTGTTTTACCTTGGTATTTGCTCACATACCCAGCAACTAATGTTGTATTTGGAATATCAGTATTTGTTAATACATATGCTTCAAAAGAGTCTTTAATTAAAGATTCTGATGATTTTCCATCTAATGAACTACTAAGAAGAGGTGTTGTAATGAATTGTCTACCTGCTTTTAGATTGGTATTAGCAATAGTATAATCTACATATGATTCTGATAATACGGCACCAGATACATTCATATCATTTGCAAATATAGAGTTATTATTAGTATCTGATAAAATTGTTGAAGCTTGAAATGTTGCTCCTAATTTAATACCATAGAAACTATCAGTAATGATACCTAAACTCCCGCCAACAGCAAGGATACTATCATCTTTTGTTGCAGGTAACGCAGCCGTTCCTGGGTCAAAGTTTGATTTTGCGTAAACTGATTTTAGTTCACCTTTAACTTTTGAATCTGCGAATGCTGCTGCAATGCTATCACTTGCGTTTGCAATAGTTGCAAATGTAGATAATGTAGCAATTGTAGCTAGACTTAATTTTGTAAATCTTTTCATTTTATTCCTTTGTAGCTATATATTTTAGATTTGAGAAAATCAAATCTAAATTATTAAGAAGAAGTTTATATGAAATCAATCGCAAAATTATCGCAGTTTTTATTATTGTGTATTTTTATATGTCTTCTACTTCTTTTGGATAAGAACCTAAGATTTTTATATGTTTTGAGTGTTTAGTTAAAATCTTCTGAATATTTTCATCATTTTTATGTCCTTCAAATTCTATAAAAAATGTTGATACTCCATTTACTATATGGGATTTTATTTTACTGAGACTGATTTTTGCTTTTTTAAAACTGTTAAGAAATGTAATCAAACTTCCATACTTATTTGGTAATTGAACAATAACAGATGTTTTGTCACTTTTAGTTTTAGATGATTCATCATTAGAGATTACAAAAAAACGCGTTCTATTATTTTTATTGTCTTCAATATCTTTAAATAAAATAGGTATGTGATTATTTTTTGCTGCATTTTCAGAGCATATAGCTGCAGAATTTGGAGTTTTTGATGCCATTTTTGCAGCTTTTGTAGTTGATTCTACATAAATATATTTAACTTCATTTAAATGATAGTTTTCTAGAAAAATAGAACATTGGTCAAATGCAATATCTTTAGAATATATAGTATTTATCTCATTAACATTTTTACATGTACTAACTAGCGTATGATGAATATCAAGAACTATTTCTCCTACAATATTTAGATTAAATATATTAAAAGAGTTAATGGTATCTCCTACCATTCCATTAGAACTATTTTCAATTGGAACAATTCCATATTTTGCTCTGTTTTCTGAAACTTCAAGAAAAATATTTTTAATAGAATTAACTGAAAAATAACTAGAGTTTTTACCAAATTTACTTTCTGCTGCTTCTTGAGTATAACTACCTTCTGGACCTAAATATGCAACCTTTTCATTAGAAACAAGATTTCTACCTAAGTTAAATATTTCATTATAAAATATCTTTATATCATTATCTGTAATGTGTTCATAATTTATATCTTTCAATTTTTCTATTAGGGTGTTGTTTCCATCAAAAGAATTTAAATATTCGTCATCTTTTACTAGTGATACTCTTTTATTAATAAGTTTTAATATTTGTTTATCTACATCATTAATCAAATTAATTTTTTTGTTCATACAGTTTTCCTACATTGTAAATTACTTAATATTGTATATAAAATTTATCGCAAATTAATTGCAAAGATTATTTGCATGGTAAAATTTAATTTAAGTTTATAAAGAATGTCTATTTAATTGTATTCATTACCACTCTGATGCAATAATGAAATAAAATAATGTATGTATTCTTATATATTATTTTCTCTTGTAATATTTTCAATAGTTTTATTTGCAACTTGAGAGCCTTCTTTATAAGGTATTGACAGATACTTCTTAATAGTATTTAAATCAGAATGCCCTAATGCTCCTGATAAATAAGTTGCATTAACTCCTTGTTCTGCCATGGCTGATACAACTACATTTCTCAAATAGTGAATTCCAAAGTTTGGATTATTTAAAGCTTTTTTTAACTTTCTCGTTTGCGCTTGAATGTTTTGTATGTATGTTTTATTGTTAGTTGGAGATTCAAAAACATAATGTTTTTTATTTGTTTGTATTGCTAAAAGTAGTAGGGCGATTGACTCTGGCAGAATAAATGTTTGTTCTTCACCATTTTTAGTGTTTGGTAAAGTATATAGCATGTTATCAAAATCAATGTATTCCCATCTTAGTGTTAATATTTCTGATCTTCTTCTTCCTTGTAGAGCAAATAGAAACAGAGCTTGATAATAAATATCATCTTTAAAAACAGTTATTATTGCATTGTATATCTCTTTTAATAATATAGAAGCATTTTGAACTTTCTTTTTTGTATTTGGTCTTTTAATTGTAATTCCATTGCAAGGATTATGAATAATTATTCTGTTTGCTATTGCACTTTTAAATACTGGATTTAATATCTCTAAGGCAGTTTTTTGTGTTCTTTCTTTCAATCCTAACTGTTTGACATTTGATATAATATCTTTTATATTAATCTGTCTTATGTCCTTGATTTTTTTATTACCAATTACACTTTTAATATACCTTTCATAATAGTTTTTAATTTCTTTCAGCCATCTATCTCCACTATAAGAATTACTCGTTTCTTTTGTGTTAAAATATTTATTGATAAACTTGTCAAATTTAATATTTTCATCAATATCAAGTTGAGTATCTTTTTTACTTTGTTTAAAATTAAAGGAATCAGATTTGGCTTTTGATATTCTTGTTCTTTTATCCCAATTTTTATCTGAGTAATCAAATATTTGATAGTGAGTCTTTTCATTGATTTTAAATCGTAGAAAGAATTTTGTATATGATTTATTTGCTTTTAATCCAATCTCTATTTTGTTGATATATTCATCTCTATTTATTGCCATACTAATCCTTTTTCATTGGGTAACACTTATGGGTAACACTTTTAAAAGAATCATATTAGCATTATAAGAATTAATATAAAATATAAAATCCCATTTTTAGGGAAATATAAATTAAAATAAACTTTAAGGAATACTATATTTGCAGGATTTCCTCCTGTAAACTCAAGTTCGAATCTTGATGGGGTCGCCAACTTACATTTACTATAAATAGGTATCTTTATTATAAAACTTCTTATTTTTTATTTTTTAAGGTTTAGCAGGGTAACTCTTTTATTCAAAATACAAATCAATGTTGTATTAAAAATAAGTATATAAATAAATTTTTATTTAATTGAAGTCCTATTTCGTACACATCGGACATAATTATTAGCATTTTTAAGGTCATTATAACCGTCTGCATTATCAAAATATATACTCCATGCTCGTTCACTGTTATCACTGTTTGAAGTAGCACTCCAGTACCAGTTAGAGCTAATATTTCTCAAATTATTTTTTTGAGTAGAAAGATTTTTTAATTCATCTTTTGTAGGCAATCTCCAATCATTAAAATTGGCAAGAGTTAACTTTTTACAATAAGTTATAGCTGTATCATCATCTGTATTATTATAGTTTTTGGCATCAAAGTTTACTTTTGTTAGCCATGGTTTTTTAATTTCTGATACGGCTTTATTATCTTGCCATATCAGTTTTTGTTTTTTATCTATATAAATACTCTCTTTTCTTTCTTTTTTTATTCTTTCTCTCTTTATCTTTTCTCTTTTTATTCTTTCTTTTTCAATCTTTTCTTTGGCTATTCTCTTCTTTTGAGCCTCAATATCAAAATCTAAAGTGATCTCTTCTTTTGTATCTTTTTGTACTTCAATTTCTATACTTTTATCCAAAAAGTCATCAGTACTTATATCAATTTTATAGCTTCCTTTAGGAAGTCTAATATTTGACTCATACTCTTTACCATTTAAGATTATCTTTGGCTTAGGAGCATTCACTATTAGTGTTACAAAATATGTTGGTTGTGTTTCTATTTCATCTAGTGTAACCCACACATCAGATTTTAGATTATTATTCTTTGATTTGGCAAGGCGAGCATAATTTTCTTTTATATCGACTATCTCATACTCTTCTTCTCTTTTTAGGGTCTGTAAAATTTTCTTGTCTTTTCCATAGCTATCATAGGCATTTACATCATTTTTAATATAAACTTTTTTACTTATATTATGTTTATTTAGCATAACTTGCAACTCTTCTTGATGGGGCAAACAAGCACTCATAACAAACATCATGAAAATAGATAAAAAGAGCTGTACAATATTTTTTCTTTCTTTCACAATAAAATCTCCATTCATATTTCTAATAGTATTAGTTTTTAAAGATTAGTTTCGGAATTATAGCAGATGTAGATTAATCAGTTATTATTATATATCTCTTCCATAAGCTAATAAGTAGTAATATTTTTATACAATTGCATTTCATAAAAGCTATCTATGTAATTATTCTATCAATGATTATTATAATATAAAGGAACAAATTTGAGATATATTATATTTAGTATTATCATTGGAGTCTTATTTCAAATATTTTTTTGGATTTCACATAATACTTTAGTTTCACTAATTGAATCACCATCTAAAAAAGTCCAATCACTCTCTTATACTCCATATTATGGTTATGATAAAAAAGTTTTATCGCCTAAACAAATAGAAAATGATTTAAATATATTATCACCTATTACAAAGAAAATTAGAACTTACTCTTCAATAGATGCAGAGATTATTTTAGATGCTACTGTTCAAACAATATTACCTATTGATTTAGGTATTTGGTTAAGTGGCGATTATAAACAAAATGATATAGAGATTCAAAGAGCTTTAAAGTTACTCAAAAAATACCCAGATAGAATTGAAAGTATTATTGTAGGAAATGAGGTTTTACTAAGAAAAGACTTAAATAAAAATGAACTTTTTGCATACATTGACCATATAAGAGAGTTTACTGATAAACCTATCACAAGTGCTGAGACTTGGGATATTTGGGAAAAAACTCAAGATTTGACTAATCATGTTGATTTTATAACAATTCATATTTTACCATATTGGGAAGAAGTACCTATTCAGCAGTTTAATAGTTTTGTTATATCTAGATACGATGCAATTGAGAAGCTATTTCCAAATAAAAAAATATATATTGGAGAAATAGGTTGGCCAAGCAATGGTTATAATAATGTTAAGGCTGTACCAAATTTAAAAAATGAAGCAACAGCTATTAGAGGGTTTATAAATCTTGCTAAAGATAATGATTGGTCTTATAATATAATTGAAGCATTTGATCAACCTTGGAAAGGTTATGCAGAAGGAAACATAGGACAATATTGGGGAATATTTGATGCAGATAGAAATTTAAAATTTAAATTAGTGGGAGATATAGAACTAAACCAATTTTGGTTTTATCAAATGATTGCCACAATTATAACAGGAGCTTTATTAACATTTTTTGGATTAAGAAACAAAAAGTTAAATATGTATCATGCTTTAGCTTATGGAATAGTAGCACAAGGTATGTCAGTGGGGATTGTAATGGCATTTATGTATCCTTTTATCAACTATATGAATTTTGGGATGTGGGGAATGTGGGGGATAGGAACACTTCTCATGATACCTCTTGTGATTATGACCCTTGCAAAAGCAAATGAACTATTTAAATCTTCAATTGGAACAGCTCCTACAAGATTACTTCCTATTAATTTAACATCTGATAATATCCCTTTTGTCTCTATTCATGTACCAGCATACAAAGAGCAACCCTATGCCTTAGCTGAAACTTTACAAGCCTTATCTAAGTTAGAATATCCAAACTATGAAGTTCTAGTAATAATCAATAATACACCAGAAGAGTTCTATTGGAAACCAATTGAAAAACTATGTAAAGACTTAGGTGATAAATTTGTATTTATGAATATAACTTGTACAGGCTTTAAAGCTGGGGCATTAAATAAAGCCTTAGAACAAACAAACAAAGATGCTGAAATTATAGCAGTAATCGATGCAGATTATGTAGTTGAACCTACTTGGTTAGTTGATTTAGTTCCTTTATTTGATGACCCTAAAGTTGCAATTGTACAAGCACCACAAGATCATAGAGATGGTGATGAATCCATAATAAAAACAGCTATGAATGAAGAATATGCGGGATTCTTTGATATTGGAATGATTGATAGAAATGAAGAAAACGCTATAGTGGTACATGGAACGATGGTTATGGTTAGATTAATTTCAATGTTGGAAGTTGGTGGCTGGGGAACAGATACCATAGTAGAAGATAGTGAATTAGGTCTAAGATTATTTGAAGCAGGTTATATAGCCCACTATACAAATAAAAGATATGGTTATGGTCTTCTTCCTGATACTTTTGAAGCATTTAAAACTCAAAGGCATAGATGGGCTTATGGAGCTATACAAATTTTAAAAAAACACTGGCGAGAGTTTAAACCTTCCGCTACTAAATTAAGTCCTAGCCAAAAGAAAAAGTTTATTACGGGATGGATTTTTTGGCTAAGTGATGCCATGGGACCTATAATGGCTGTCATGAATCTTATTTGGGTTCCTGTTATTGTTTTTGTTGGAGTTACTATTCCTACAATTCCACTAACAGTTCCTATTATTACTGCATTTTTAGTAAATGTTTTACATACTTTTATTTTATATAGAATCAAAGTAAAAGCTAGTTTTAAAGAGACTTTCTTAAGTTCTATTGCCTCTATGAGTCTACAACTTATTATTTTTAAAGCAGTTTGGGATGGATTTGTAAAAGATGGTCTGCCTTTTAAAAGAACTCAAAAAGGTGGAAAATCTAAAAAGAATGAAAAAAGTGAAAACCCAATAATATATGAAACTATTTTATGTTTATTATTATTAATCTCTTTCTTTACACTAATTTATATAAATAAAACAAGAATTATTGAAATATATGTATTTGCAATAACTATATTTATTCAAAGTATTCCCTATATCTCAGCAATTATCATGAGATGTTTAGAATTATACTCTATCAAAAATCAAAAGATGTAGGAAAATGAAATAGATTTGGCATAATTTATGTCGCTTATAAAATAGCAAATATTAAAATAACTGAAATTTTGAACTTAGATTTTTAGGTAATGTTATTATAATCTTGTTCTACTATAGTGGGAAAAATATTATATATTATGATTTTATATGGAGAAAAATATGAATAATAAAAAAATACCATTATCAGTATTAGATTTGATTCCAATAGGTGAGGGCTTCACGATAACACAAGCCATTGAAAATAGTACAAAATTAGCCCAAGGAGTTGAAGAGTTTGGATTTACTCGTTATTGGGTGGCTGAACATCACAATTTCCCTGGAATCGCTAGTGCTGCTACATCTGTGATATTGAGTTATATTGGAGCAAAAACTAAAACTATAAGAATAGGTTCTGGTGGAATTATGCTACCCAATCACGCACCATTGGTTATTGCTGAACAATTTGGTACTTTAGAATCTTTATATCCAAATAGAATAGATTTGGGTTTAGGAAGAGCTCCTGGTACTGATAGACAGACAATGATGGCACTAAGACGAGATATAAATGATGACGACTTTCCTATGATGCTTCAATATTTACAATACTATTTATCAAATGAAGCAGGTAAAAAAGGAATAAAAGCAATACCGGGATATGGATTGGATATTCCTATTTGGTTACTTGGTTCTAGCACCTTTAGTGCACAATTAGCTGCTCAAAGAGGATTGCCTTTTGTTTTTGCTTCACATTTTGCACCAGATATGATGGATGATGCTATAAGAATATATCAGGCAAACTTTAGACCATCTTCGCAATTAGCAGAACCTTATGTAATAGTTTGTATCAATATAGTTTGTGCTGAGACAACAGAAGAATCACAATATCTAGCTACAACAGAACTTCAAAAGTTTCTTTACCTTCAAAGGGGTGACCAAAGTTTATTACCAAAACCAACAGAAGATATGAGTAGATTATGGGAAGAGTGGGAAGAAAGAGGTATAAGACATAAAACAAGAGAATCTATCTGGGGAACACCAGAAGTTGTAAAAGAAAGACTTGAACGATTGATTCAAAGAACAGGTGCAAATGAAATCATGATAAACTCAATGATACATGACCCAGATAAAAGAATAAAATCCTATGAACTCATCTCAAAAGTTTGGTTATAAAAATCTTTTTTCTATAAAAACAAGCTCGTATCTTGACGAGCTTGTCAAATAATCAAGAAATAAATCTACTATTTCGATTATCTTTTTATATCTACAAAAAAAGCACCTCTTAAATCATCTAGTTTATAATCAATTGCTTTATCCTTTGGATATTTAGCTTTTATTATTGAATAAGCTTTTTTATTTCTATTTTCGATAGTTCCATGACAGGCTAAACATTTATTTTCTATGTAAAGTGGTTTATAAACTTGATAATGGTTTTCTTCTATTTTTTTAACTACCATTTTAGGTTTAATACCTTTTTTCATATCAGATCTAATCTCATTTAATACTTTTATTTGAGCTTTTGTTGCTTGGTTATTTGGATTTCTTGGTTTATCTGTTACTCTTTTTATAGTAATACCTTGAGGAAGATTTGCAGCACTATTTTTCATAAGGTTCGTTGCCTCTTCTGAACAGAAAGTTGCAGCTTGAACAACTCCTCCACTTTTTATTTCACTACCTAAGTGCTTTTTTAATGTACCACCCACTTGTTTTATTGCATTTATTGCCTCATCTTTAGCTTCTTTTTCGCTTAATGTTTTGTTTGCAAATGCATAACTTGTTATTAATATAGAACAAATAAGTACTACATTTTTTATATTTTTAATCACCATTTTTTTCTCCTTAATTATAATTAAATCTTATAAGTATAAGATAATAATTATAAGATTTACATAAAACAGTTTTTCAATATAAGCTATATATTGGTACTTGTGGAATATAATTTTATTTTATAAAAAATAATTTATAGTTTATTAATATTGAAAAATACTAAAAAATGATATTTAAATATTTTTTTATAATAGAAGCTATTTTTAAAATAAAGAATAAAAATCATAAGGTTGTACTTTTTATTTGACTGATAATTTTAATTACTATAAAATCTATCTTTGCCACTACTTTGCCACAAAAAATCGGTAAATTAGTTGCATTATTAAATACAAAGGGTTAAAAATATGTTAAAAGGAATTATCACCTTATTGATATTTCAATTTATAGGTGAGTGTATAAGTAAACTATTTTCACTACTTGTTCCTGGAGCTGTGATAGGAATGATTTTGTTATTGGTATTTTTAATTATTAGAAAGAAAAGTTTTCATAGCTTGGATACCACTGTGTCATTTTTTCTTAAATACTTGCCACTTCTTTTTATTCCTGCTGCGATGGGGATTATTACTCAAGTTGACACTATATCAAAAGAGTTTCTTGCTATTAGTATCTCTTTGTTTATTGGAACCGTCTTATCTTTAGCTATAAGTGCGAAGCTTTTAGATTATTTTGCAAATAAAGAAAGTGTTAAAAATGAATTTTGAATCATTATTACAATATATACAAACTACACCTTTGACTTGGTTGATAGTTACTCTTAGTTCTTTTAAACTTGGAATTATTATTTATAATAAGTCCAATAAAAATACACTTTTGCAACCTATCATCGTAGCTTATATTATCATTCTCTCTCTTGTATATATTACAAATACTTCTTATGAAGAGTATTTCAAAGGTGTAGAAATCATTCACTTCTTTTTAGGTGCAGCAACTGTAGCTTTAGCACTACCTTTGTATAAAAATCTAGTCTATATTAAGTCTTTATTTTTTCCTATATTTATTACTTTGTTTATTGGAAGTTTTTCAACTGTAATTATTACAATAACAATATTGTGGCTTTTTGATGCGAATATACTTACAATCTTATCTATGACTACCAAATCTATAACAGCGCCAATTGCAATTATCACATCAAAAGAGATTGGGGCAATACCATCTTTGGCAATAGGTTTTGTGATTATCACGGGTATTATTGGAGCAGTATTTGGTACAACTATTTTCAAAATCATTAATATAAAAAATGACACTTCTCAAGGCTTTGCACTTGGATTGATTTCCCATGGAATAGGTACAGCTAAAGCTGTGGAGATCTCTGAAAAAGCAGCTGCATTTTCAGCACTTGCTATGGGATTAAATGGGATATTTACGGCTATTCTTTTACCGATTATTTTGAGTTTTTTTAAATAAGAAGAGAAAAGACCTCTTCTTATTTACTTAAGTCTACTTCATTTAGATACTCTTTAAATGAAGATTTATTTAAATTATCAGTTTTATATGAAGTAATTAAATCACCAATAAAACCTACTAAATTATCAGCTGTAACTTTTACACCAGTTTTATGAGCAAATCTACTTCCTTCTACTCCGCATACTTGTCCACCAAGAATTACATCATAACCTTCAACTCTATTGTTATTTTCATCTCTTACTTTTGTTCCTACAAAACCTATATCAGAGATTTGAGGGTGAGAACATGAATTTCCACAGCCAGATATTGCGATAGTAACATTTTCTTTAAAATCAGGATGATTCTCTTCCAATTGTTTTACTACAACTTTTGAAAATTCTTTTGTTTCTGTGATACCAAATTTACAAAATTCATTACCAGTACATGATTGAAGTCTTGCTCTAAATGGCGTGGGAGAATAAGGATATCCTAGTGCATTTATTTCATTCGCAAGTGCCTGTGCATCTTGTGTTTTTACTCCATATAAGATAAAGTTTTGTGTTGGAGTAAGTGCTATACCTTTTACACCATATTTTTTACATATATTACTTATACTTTGAAAGTCTTCTCCTGCTATTCTTCCTGAGTTTGTTGCAAATCCTATAAATGATTCACCTTCTTGTTTTGCTTTATAAATACCAAAATGATTCCTATTTTCATGGGGTGTGATTTGTGGTTCTTCAAAACCATCTTGTAGCTTATATCCAAGTCTAGTCTCTATCTCTTCTACAAACTTTTCTAATCCCCAGTCATTTACTAAGTGTCTCACTCTTGCTTTGTTTCTGTTTTCTCTATTTCCATGGTCTCTAAAAATCTCAGCACATACTGCTGCTACATCTTTTACTTGTTCTTCTTTTACATATTTGTTTGTTCTATATGCTATTTGCTTTGATTTTGATAATCCACCTGCAATCGTAAAATCAAATAATATATCGCCATCTTCTGTTTTAAATGCTGTAAATGCTACATCTTGAACTTCATGGTTAGCTGTATGTCTTCCACAACCTGAGATTCCTAATTTATATTTTCTACCAAAGTTAGAAAATCTATCATCATTTTTATCAAAGTATGAGTCAACTTCTTTTACTAAGTGTGATACATCATAAATCTCTTCTGGATCTATTCCTGCTATTGGTGAAGTCATAATTGGTCTTGGTCCATCTCCTGATGCCATTCGAGAAGTAAGACCAACTGAATCTAGTAATTTGAATATCTCTGGTAAATCTTTTATCTCTATATAATGAAATTGTACATTTTGTCTAGTAGTAAAATCCACCAATCCTTTTGCATATTTTTGTCCAATTTTTGCTAATACTTCTAATTGTTCTAAATTTATCTTTGCATCAACTATTTTAATTCTCTTCATAAAGTATTTTTTGTCTTCTAAATTCTGCGAATTGATGTGTGGATACATACCATACCATTTTAATAATCCGATATAGTCATCACTTAAAGGAATGCCTTCTTGTGCTTCTTTATATATATCGTCTATAACTCTTAATGGGTTTCTAGATGCTTTTAATTTTTCTAATGGAGATAACTCTTTTTTTGTCAAATTTCTTCCTTTTTAGATTTTAAATCTTTCTTTTATTTATTGTATTTACTTTATAAAATTTTTGTGTCAATTAAGTGGTATAAAAACTTTTAAAAGGAGTTTATAATCTTTTCTTTTATATAGAGCTTTTAATAATAATATTTGATAAATAAAGCTATTATTAATCATAAAAAAGTTTTATATAAAAATATTTTATTAGTAGGTTTTATTTGAAAATAATACATTTTAGTGATACGCACTTAGGATACAACGATTTAGACATTTTAAATGAAGAAAATATCAACCAAAGGGAAGCAGACTTTTACGATGCTTTTTCACAGATAGTTGATGATATAGAAAAAATCAAACCAGATTTTATAATCCACACAGGCGACCTCTTTCACAGAAGCTCTCCAAGCAATAGAGCTATAACCTTTGCTCTAAAAGAGTTTAAAAGACTTGATAAACTAAATATTCCTATTATTATGATAGCTGGAAACCATTCCACACCTAGGACAAATCTTAGCTCTCCAATTTTAAAGATATTTGAAGACTTTGAAAATGTACATGTGTCTTATGAACAAAACTACAAAAAAATAGAGTTTGATGATATAGTTTTCCATACTTTGCCACATATGAATGATGAAACAAAAGCAGAAGATGAGATAAACTTATGTGAAAAAAACATCAACCCTGATAAAAGAAATATCATGATGATGCACTGTTCTGTTGGAGCTTGGTATTTGATGCAAGAGTTTGGGGAATGGGTTTATCCTACAGACAAAGAGTATATCTTTGAAAAGATGGATTATGTAGCACTTGGGCATTGGCATGGTTTTGGCTCTGTTGGTAAACATGAAAATGTATACTATAGTGGAAGTAGTGAGCGCACAAGTTTAAATGACAAAAGAAACTCAAAAGGCTATGCTCTCGTAAACTTAAGTGATAAACTAAGTGTAGAATACAAAGAGATAAAAATACGACCAATCATATCTAAAACAATAGATTGTGAAAACTACCAAGATGCACTTGATGCTTTAGATACAAGCGATACAAAAGATGCCATCGTAGAAGTAAAACTTCAAAACCTAACAACCATGCAATCAATAGATATACAAAACCAAGAGATAAAATCACTTTTCCCGCTTGCTATGAGTGTAAGTGTAAAAAGAGAGTTCAAAAAAGATACAAATGAGGGTAATACTCTAGATGATATTCAAGCTTTATCTTTAGAGGAGTACTTTTTAGACCATATCAAGGAACAAAGTGATAATAAAGAGTTTGATAGACTAAAACCAAAAATTCAAGAACTATTTAGCAAGTACGAGGAGGCTTATGATGATACTTTGTAAGCTGAAACTTGAAAACTTCAAACGATACAAAACTTTCGAACTAGATTTTGATGAGGGACTAGTTGGAATCATAGGTAAAAATGGAAGTGGAAAATCTACTATCTTCGAAGCGATACTTTTTGCACTTTATGGGGAGTTTAAAGATAGAGGTTATAAAGAGATTGTGCGAAATGCCAATGCCACTACAAAAGATGTCGTATTAGTAGAACTAGACTTTGAATTTGACTCAATTGAGTATAAAGTAGTACGAGAGTTTAGAGGAAAGGCACTAAGTGCCAATGCCAAACTTTATAAAAATGGTGAACTAATAACAAGTGGTGCCAAAGAAGTAACTACAAGCATCATGAAACTAACAAAGATGAGTAAAGAAGCCTTTTTACATACACTTTTTGCCAGCCAAAAAGAGCTAACAAGTCTAAGTAACAGCAAACCAGAAGATAGAAAAAGAATGATAAGAAAGCTTTTAGGCTTAGAAAAAATCGACTACATAGAAAAAGAACTCATAGAAAAAAGCAGAGAACTAAAAAGAGAGATTTCAGCCTTTGCAGAAGTGCTTTTAAGCGCAGAAGATATCCAAACAAAAAAAGAGCAAATAAAATCAAATGAAACCATCAAAAAAACTCTAAATGAAGAGCTACAAACCCAAAGCAAACAAATAGATAGCCTAAAACTAAAAGAGCTAGATATAAAAAAAGAGCTAGAAAGTTTTGCTAAAACAAAAGAGGCAAAACAAAAAGCCCTAAGTGAACTAAATCTTTTAAAAAATAGTATCAACTCAAATATAGAAAACCAAAACAAACTCTCAACTGAACTAAAAGACCTAGAAGAAAAACAGCTCCAATACAAAGCCCTAGAGCCTATAAAAAAAGAGTATGAAACCCTACAAGCCAGTCTAAAAGAGCAAATACAACTAAAAGAATACAGCCTAAAAAAAGAGGGTTTATTAAAAGAGCAAGTTCAATTAAGAGAGCAATACAAAAAAGCCAAAAATGACATAGCCCTTTTACAAAAAGAGTGTGAAGGTTTTGAGTCACTAAAACAAAAAGAGCAAGAAACAAAAACCCAACAAGAGCAAATCAAACAAACCCTCACACAAATACAAGCAAAAGAAAAAGAGCTAAACTCAAATATCTTCGCAGAACAAAGAGTGATAAACGACACCACAGCCAAAATACAACAAATCCAAGCCTTAGGCAAAAAATCCAACTGCCCAACCTGTACAAGACCACTCTTAGAAGAGTATGACAATGTAATAGGCTCGCTAAACTCAACCATAAATGAAATACAAACAAACAAAATTACAAAGCTAAATAAACAGCTACAAGAAGTAGAAACAAACAAAAAAACAATAGAAACCCAAAAAGAGCAAATAGATAAAACCCAAAGTGAACTAAACTCACAACTAGCTCTAATAAACAGTAAACAAAAAGATTTACAAAACCTATCAAACCATCTAAATAAGGTAGAACAAAAAGGCAAAGAAAACAACGACGAAATAGCCAAACTAGATAAATACAGTTACGATGAAAACAAACACAAAACACTAGAAAATAGTTTCAATGAAATCCAACCAAAATATGAACAAATGAAATCATTAGAAACCATGCTAAAAAGATATGATAGTGTAAAACAAGACCTAGAAACCATCACCAAAAAAATCACAGAGCAAAATAGCACTTACGATACAAAAGAGCTAGACTACAAACAAATAGCCTACGATGAAACAGCACACACAACCAAGCAAAAAGAGTACGAAGAACACCATCAAACTTATGAGTTAAAAGTAACTCAACTAAATGAAATCAAAGTTAAAATAGCCCAATGTGAAGGTGAGATAAAAACCATCCAATCAAACCTAGACAACAATGAAATCCAACTAAAAAAAGTACAAACAAAAAAAGATGACCTAATCGACTATGATAAAATCAAGCTAAGCCTAAGTGAATTTAAAACAAAACTAAACTCAAAAGTAGCCCCAAGAATATCCGACATAGCCTCAAACATGTACGCCCAAATCACAAAAGGCAAATACCAACACATAGAAGTATCAAACGACTTCGACTTTTACATCTACGATGAAGGTAAAAAGTACCCAATAGAGAGATTCTCAGGTGGAGAAATAGACCTAGCAAACCTAGTATTGCGAATCGCCATATCAAAAACCCTAAGCGAATTAAGCGGAAGCTCACAAATAGGTTTCCTAGCCTTTGATGAAGTATTCGGAAGCCAAGATGAGGCAAGAAGAATGGAGATACTAGAAGCCTTTCATATGATAAAAGAGCAGTATAGACAAATCTTCTTAATTTCTCATGAGATGGATATAAAAGAGATGTTTGAGCGGGTTGTGGAGTTGTAGGTGTGATTTCCCATGTGGAAGCATAAAGAAGAGAATTTCATTGCAGATAAAGGTTGAGCTAAAGGGTGATGGGACGAGTGTGTTGGATTTGAATTAGTTAAGGAAGTATATGAATATAAATATTAAAGTTAAAAATAATAATAAACATCTAATTTTATTTGTTCATGGTTTACAAGGAAGTCATAAAAGCTTTTATGAAGAAAGAGATAAGTTATTTTTTCATGATTATTTTGAAGAAAAAATTATAGAAAATGTAGATATTGGTTTTTTAGAATATTATACAAAAGATATTTTAAGCAAAAAAAGCCTTTCTTTTATTTTTAATAAGATATTTCATTTAACAAAAAAAGAACCTATTGAAAATTTAAATATTGAAGAGTTGATAACAATGGCTACAGATAAAATTGGTAAAATCTTATCAAATTACGAAACTATAAATTTTGTTTGTCATAGTATGGGTGGGCTTATAATTAAAGGGGTACTTGTAAGAGATGAAAATATTTTAGAAAAAACAAAATTTTACATAACATTGGCTACTCCACACAGAGGAACAAATAAAGCTAAATATTTAAATGGGATAAATAGACAAGTAAAATCACTAGAGGAAAACTCCCAGATTATTAAGGATTTAACTTATCTTTATTATAATATTGAAAATAAGCCAAATAGACATTACTATAGAGCCACTCAAGACAGTTGGGTTTTACCAAGAGAAAATGTATTTCCAATTTTTGAAGAAATGCATACAAGTCCAGTAGATTGTAATCATACAGAAATTTCAAAACCGCGACATGATTTATATTTAGGTCCTTTAATCTATGATATTAATAAAAAAATCCGTAATTATCTTTCATTAAATAAAGTAGTAAAAGAATTATATAGTAATGAAAATATTCCTTCAAAAATTTCAAAACCTTTATATTTAATAGATAATGAAAGAGTAAAGTTCTCAAAAACTTTGTATATAAGAGGAATACAATGTCCAAAGGCACTTTGGCTTAAAAAGTATAATTTAAGTGTATTAACCCCACCAGATGAGTTTTCACAAGCTATATTTGAAACTGGAAATAGAGTAGGAGACTTAGCTTGTCAGCTTTTCCCTGATGGTAGGGAAGTGCCATACACTACAAATTATGATGAGATGATATCAACTACAAAAGAGTGGTTAGAAAATGATGTAAAAAATATCTATAAAGCCACCTTCAAGTATGAGGGAATACTTATTATGGTAGATATTTTAAAGGTAGAACCTGATGGTATATCTATTTATGAGGTTAAAAGTGCTACATCTGTTAAAGATATATATATTCAAGATATATCAATACAATATTATGTATTAAAAAATATAGGACTTAATGTTAAAAATGTAAATATAATACATATAGATAGTACATATGTTAGGGAAGATGAGTTAGATATCTATAAATTATTTTCAATTTATGATGCAACAGAAGAAGTTATATCTTTACAGTCAAATATCCCAAGCATATTAAAAGAGTTTGAAACTTATCTAGAAGATAAAGTAAATGAGCCAGAGATAGATATAGGAAGTCATTGTAATAAACCTTATGAGTGTGATGCTAAAAACTATTGTTGGAAAGTTCAAAGAGATATACCTGAGTATTCTATATTTAATATTTTCAATCTAGGAAGTAAAAAGCAAGTTGAATTATACAATCAAGGTATCATAGATATAGAAGATATTCCAAAAGATTTTGATATGACGGCAAATCAAAAACAAGCAGTTGAAAACTACAAATCAAAAGCTAGCTACATAGACAAAGAAAATATCAAAGCCTTTTTAGAAAACCTCACATATCCAATCTATCATTTAGACTTTGAAACATACCAACAAGCCATACCAGAGTACAAAGGTATAAAACCTTTCGAGCAAATCCCTTTTCAATACTCACTTCATATTGAATATGAAGATGGTACTTTGGAGCATAAAGAGTATTTGAGTGAGGATGGAGAAGACAGTAGGTATGAGTTAGCACAAAAGTTATGTGAAGATATCCCAAGTGATGTTACAGTATTGGCTTATAATATGAGTTTTGAAAAAGGTGTGATAAAAAGACTAGCAAACCTTTTTCCCGAACTTAGCACTCACTTACTAGCCATAAATGAAAATATGCAAGACCTAATGATACCTTTCCAAAAGAAATGGTTTGTAACTCCAAGTATGAAGGGAAGTTATTCTATAAAGTATGTATTACCAGCACTTGTACCAGAGTTTGAAAAAGCTTACAAAGACCTTGTTGGTGTACAAAATGGAAGCCAAGCTATGAATGCCTTTGCAAGTATGAGTAAGCTGGAAGAGGGCGAGAAAATGAAACTTAGAAGTTCTCTTTTGGAGTACTGTAAACTTGATACTTTAGCTATAGTGAAAGTGTTGAATAAATTAAAAGGATTAAAATGAGAACAGATGTTATTGTAGATATTTTGTATAGTACATATATACAAGATTATTATGTGTTTTTTATATTATTGGTTAGTGGGTATTTTGTATTAGTCTATTTTTTAGCATATATATTGGGGCATATACCTTTTATTAAAAATATATTTTTTAAGAATACTTTTTTATCAGTGGTGATTCTATTACCTATTTTTTATGGAATTTTAAAAATTTTATTTAATATAGAATATGCAACTTACTTTATGGAAGAAAGATTATTTGTAATATTATTTCTGAGTATATCATTATTGGTTTTTGTTTATGCAGGTTTAAAACAAATTAATAGTGATTTGACGTTTATAAATATTGTATATTTGTATAGAGTACCGATAGTATTTATTTTGATAACAACTATTTTT
>TARA_R110002033_G_scaffold49157_5_pt1 | contig 29679 bp, 27 predicted proteins | sample TARA_R110002033 | Tara Oceans TARA_R110002033 (sample SAMEA4397051) | marine metagenome | biome: Polar Biome; feature: [SRF] surface water layer (ENVO:00010504); material: water (ENVO:00002006), including particulate matter (ENVO:01000060) such as... | depth 5 m
GAACTTATAAGTTAGTGATAAGCTTAAGTTAGAACCTATTTTATAAGAGCTAGCTAATACGTCAGCTGTTTTAATTAAAGGAGCGTTACTTTGATCTGTGAATCTTTGATAAACTGGATTTAAAATGTTTTTATATGATAATCCTAAGTTTAATTTTTTAGAAAGATTTGATTTTATAATTAAGTCTAATCTACCTACAGATTTATCAATAAGATTTCCTCTTTCTGAAGTTCCTATTACTGCTAGTTTATCAGAAACGTGTGCATAGGTAACAGTTACTGTAATATCTTTATCATTGTTAAATTCTTTATTAAATGATACATCTGCATTTGCTAAAAAATCAGCTGCTCCAGAAAGCTTAGAATTTTTATAAGTAAAGTTGGCACCAAAACCATTTTCGCTTAAAACTTTTGCATTACTTAAGTCCATATTTTGATACATGTAAGAACCATTAAATCCAAAACTTAATTTTTCTTTCAAATTATTTACATCTGAAGTTGTGTAAATATTCTTTCTTAATTCTAATTCTATTCCTGTTACCACTGCATTATCTCCTGTATTTGCCCAAGTAATATTACCTGAAGAAGAGTTAGTGTACATTTCATTAATAGGGTTTTGTATTAATTTACCAAAAGCAGTAACCGATAGGATCTCATCATTTGAAGGGTATAATTCCCAACTTAAATCAGCGTTATAATTAGTAGATGCATACAGCTTGTCGTTTCCTTCATAACTTTGTCCTACTTCCTGGAATAGAATTTTTACCTTCTCTTTAAATTGTGGTAAAGTATAAGTATTACTAGCTGCAAATTTTAAATTTTGTTTGTCATTCAACTTGTATTTTGCGATGATACTAGGTAAGAACTTTACAGGAGCATAAGTTGAACCAATTCCGTCAGGAGCATCTAGACTAATATAGTAAACATATTGCTCAATTTGCTCAAATCTACCACCCAACAATACAGATAATTTATCGCTAAAATTATATAATGCATTTCCATATACAGAGTGAATATTTAAATGTCCATTATAAAATTGAGACAATTTACTTGAACTATCACCTGCAGCTAAATCAAAATTGGTGCTATTTAAATATTGATCTGTGTTATTAAATTCGTCTTTTGAAAAAAGTGTCTTATTTGTTTCTGGAAAAAAGGAATATTGTTGTGAATCAAAATCAACTGTTTTCATTTTACCCGAGTAACCAAGAGTTATTTTACCTTTAAAAGTATCTTCGTCTACTTTATCAAAATTATACGAACCTGAAATATTTGCTGACCATTCTTTTTCAGTCAAACCTTGGTAATAACGGTGATTATTTATACTTGAATTTTTGAAAAAAGTATAATCTGTTGATCCATCACTTGAAGGAACAAAAGTATTTTGCATACGATCTGGAATAGTGTTGTCTAATATGCTGTATCCAAGACTCCAATTTGCTGTAATCCTTTCGTTGTATTTGTGCTTACCTAATAATTGGTTTACAATTAATTGTGTTTTATCGAAAGTTCCACGTTTTATAAATCCAATTTGGTCTAATCCCGAAAATTCAATGTTGAATCCTTCATACTCACTATAATCTTGTGTAGTAGAGTTCAAAAATAAAGTAGTGAATAATATAGAATTGTTTCTGTTGATTTTGTAATCAGCTGTACCCATTATAGTAGAGTTAGTATTGAACTGATATGATTTTCTAAACAAATCAGTATTGGCTGCACCTTGTGCTGTAATGGTTGTTCTGTAAATTCCCTCACTGTATCTGTTTTCAGCATCGAATCCAGCAGTAACAAAGGCGCTGATGGAACTGTTAGCACCTACGTCGAATTTTTTACCTGCAGATAACGAGATGTTATTATTTAAAGTGTTTTTTCTTTCTTGTCTATCCCAACTATTGCTATAATTGTATGGTAATAAAGGATTATTTGGTGCACTAATTTTGTTAAAACCAAAGTAAGAAGGGCCATCTTGTAAATAAAATTTATCTAGTTTAGCTACGTTTGTGTTTGTGCCTAAACCTAGACCTACTTGAATGAAAGGTGAACCAGTCATTTTCTTTGATACGATATCCACATTTGCTCCGGCAAAATCAGCATAATTTTGAGATTCAAAAGTTTTACTAATTCCCACAGATTCTACAATATCTGTCGAAAAGATATCCAATAAAATATTTTTGTTTTTAGGGTTGTTTGATGGCAGTGGTAAACCGTTTAAAGTTGTAACATTGTAACGGTCTCCTAAACCTCTCACAAAAACACTTCCTGATCCTTCTTGTCTAGATACCCCACTTACTTTAGTAACAGCCGAAGCTACATCACTAACCCCTTTTCTTGATAACTCTTGAGCACCAATCGATTGCTTAATCTCAACAGCATTTTTTTGGTCCAGTAGTAAAGCAGTTTCTTTTTGTCTGTTAGTGTTTGTTGTAATTACTACATCTTCAAGTTTGTAACTTGATGACCCTAACGCTTGATTGTAAGTAGTAGTTTCTCCAGCTTTTACTATCACAGGAATTTCAACAGACTCATAGCCTATAAAACTAAATTGCAAAATGTAGTTTCCAGCGGGAGCATTCACGCTATATTTTCCATCAATATCTGTTGTTGCATTAATTGGCGTACCTTTAAGTAAAACATTTGCAAACGGCAGTGTTTCATTATTAGAATCCTTATCAGTAATGGTTCCTGTTAAAGTACCCTTAGTTTGCGCAAAGCTTAGCGTACTGATAAAAAGTGTTAAAATGAATAGTTTAAGTTTCATAGTGTTGTTTAATTTTTTGCAAAGTAAGGGTGGTATTGTAAAGTTTGAGTTACTGGGGCATTACCATTTTGTTTTCTTAATATTAACAAAAGGTTACCATATTAAATTACGGTGAAGGCTGTTTTTTTGCAATCTAAATAGTACTATATTTACATTCGAAATTAACTCCATCGGAAAGCTATTGCGACTACAACTGATGCGAAAAATACTATTTTGCTAGAAATGAAAAAGAAACACACTAAAATCTTACTTGTTGATGATGAGCCAGATATCTTAGAAATCGTAGGATACAACTTAAATCAAGAAGGATACCAAATTTTTACTGCCACTAACGGTAAAGAAGCTATTGCTAAAGCTAAAAAAGAATTACCAGACCTAATCATCATGGATGTCATGATGCCAGAAATGGACGGAATGGAAGCTTGTGAAAACATCAGAAAAATTCCAGAACTAGCTAATGTTATCATAACATTCTTGACTGCTAGAAGCGAAGATTACTCTCAAGTAGCTGGTTTTGATGCAGGAGCAGATGATTATATCACTAAACCAATAAAACCAAAATTATTAGTTAGTAAGGTAAAAGCTTTATTAAGAAGATTGAAAGAACAAGAGCAAAATAGTGAAACGCTTAATGTAGGCGGAATCGAAATTAATAGAGAAGAATATAAAATCGTTCAAGATGGTGTAGAGATTGCATTACCAAGAAAAGAATTTGAATTGTTCTACTTGTTAGCGTCAAAACCAGGAAAAGTTTTCAAACGCGACGAAATTCTAGACAAAGTTTGGGGTAATGAAGTTGTTGTGGGCGGAAGAACAATCGATGTACACATTAGAAAATTACGTGAAAAAATAGGGGAGGACTTATTTAAAACAATAAAAGGAGTGGGTTATAAGTTTGAAGTTTAATACCACTCAAAACTACCGTTAACACAATGCCATAAATGAAATTAAATTTTAAAAAAACATACAAGTTTGCTGTGAAATCAGCATTATACATTAGTGTGTTTTCTACCTTATTTGTTGTCTTACTTGCTACTACAATTTTTAATTATACACCTCAAAAACTTATGGTCTTTGGGGTTATTTTTATTTTCACTATTTACCTTTTTTCATTTATCGTCATTCAATACAGGGTCGAGCATTTTATTTATCGAAGGGTAAAAAAAATATACGATGATGTTTCTCTATTAGAGTCTAGTACATTTATAAATCAGCCGATCACTACTGATATGGAAACACTAACTAGAGAGGTAAAGAAATTTGCGACTGATAAAAAGCTAGAGATAGAAATGTTGCAAGTGCGTGAAGAATATAGACGTGAGTTTTTAGGGAATGTCTCTCATGAATTAAAAACCCCTTTATTCACTGTTCAAGGGTATATTTCCACACTCTTAGATGGTGCAATGGATGACAAAGCAATTCGAAAAAAATATTTAAAACGTGCCGACAAAGGCGTGGAGCGACTTATTTATATTGTAGAGGATTTAGATATGATTACCAAACTTGAAGTGGGTGACTTGAATTTAGAATACTCTAATTTTGATATTGTCGAATTAATTCAAAATGTGTTTGACCTACTCGAAATGAAGGCTGATAAAAAGAAAATTACTTTAGCATTCGAAAATTATCATATCCAACCCAATTATGTACATGCGGACAAAGATAGAATCCAACAAATTATCGAAAATCTAATCGTAAATTCTATAAAATACGGCAAATCAAAAGGTATTACCGAAGTAGCTGTGGTAAACCTAACCAAAGAGAAAGTACTGATTAGAATTAGTGACAATGGAGAAGGGATTGAAAAACAAAACATACCAAGGCTGTTTGAACGTTTTTATAGAGTTAATAAAAGCGGATCAAGATCTGAAGGTGGTTCAGGCTTAGGATTAGCCATTGTAAAACATATCATTGAGGCGCACAAAGAAAAAATATATGTCGAAAGTGAATTTGGCATAGGTTCTGAATTTTCCTTTACACTAGAGAAGGAAGTCGTTTAATTTATATAAAAGGTTGTTTCTAATTTTAGAAACAACCTTTTTTAATTTGTAAAATTAACTACATAGAATTACTGAGAGATATATTGGCATTCCAAAAGTGATATTAAAAGGGAATGTTATCGCTAATGCCATGGGTAAAAAGATGCCGGGATTGGCTTTTGGTACTGCAATTTTCATGGCGGCAGGAACAGCAATGTAAGAGGCACTTGCTGCTAAAACTGCAAATATAAATCGGTTTCCTATGTCGTCTGTGATGAGGTACGAAAGGTATGCAACAATGACTCCATTTATCAGCGGAATAATGATCGCAAAAACAAAACTAAACCATCCACTTTTAAAGAAATCATTTAGTTTTTGACCACTTACAATTCCCATGTCGAGTAAAAATATAGCTAAGAATCCTTTAAACATATCAGTTGTAAAAGGTTTAATTCCTAAGGCTTGCTGATCACTCGCGAGCAAACCAATAATTAAACTTCCGGTGATTAATAAAACGCTTCCATTAGTAAAGGAATGCTTTATAAGCGAACTAATTTTAGTAGTACTCGATTCGTTCTTGTTATATAATCTAATTAAAATTACCCCTACAATAATTGCAGGAGCTTCCATTAAAGCCATAACAGCGACCATGTGCCCACTAAAAGTGTAGTTTTGCATTTCTAAGAAAGTGATGGCAGTTACAAAGGTCACGGCACTCACAGATCCGTAAGCAGCTGCAATGGCTCCCGAATTTTCTATGCTAAAATGTTTTTTAAGAATAAAAAAACTGTAGAACGGAATAATAACTGCGATGAAAACTCCAAATAAGACAGACCAGATAATGTCCATCGTAAAATCACTATGCGCTAATTCTTGTCCTCCTTTAAAACCAATAGAGAAAAGCAGGTAAAGCGAAATGAACTTTGATGAATTTTTCGGAATCTCTAAATCGCTTTTTAAACGAACAGCGATGATCCCCAATAAGAAAAATAATAAAGCAGGATTGGTAATGTTTTCAAGTAATAAGTCGAAGTTCATTTTAGGTTTTTTTAAATAGATTTATTTTTTTGTAGCGCGTTCAAGTCGGTCATTGATTGTCCGTCCCAAATTATGGTCTGGGAACTTTTCTGCGATAATCAAGTCGAGATCTAGTTGGTCTAATTCGTGTAAGGCATTGTATAAAAGTGTTGCGGCTTCCGCCAAATTACCGTTGGGAGACAAGACCTCTTGTGCGACTATAGACTCGTGTTCAAATCGATTTTTGAAGGTTAGTAAACCTACTCTCTTAGTTGTATTTGTATGTATGCTTTCTAAGATATTATTGCTTTGTATTGTTGCCGTTTTTGGGGCATAATGTTTCGATAGCATTCCTGGTGCTGTGGGTGCAGCTTCAGATTGGGTTTTTATTTGCAAAGGGCCAATCACGTTTTCAATCGCTTCGATAGTAATGGAACCCAAGCGGTACAACACCGCCAAATCATTCTCAAAACCAATGATGGTAGACTCGATACCGTTACTACATTCACCGCCTTCTAATATAGTAAGAGGAGCTGCAGCAAAATAGTTGGCTACATGCGCTGCTTTTGTGGGGCTAATAGAACCAAAAGGATTTGCACTAGGAGCCGCCAGAGGAAAATCTAATTGTTTTAAAAGGGATAATGTCACCGGATGATTAGGTACTCGAACAGCTACAGTATCTTTTCCTGCGGTTACTAAATCCGGAATGTGAGTTTGCTTTTTCAATACTAAAGTCAGCGGTCCAGGCCAGAATGTAGCTGCTAGCAATTGTGCTTGTTCAGGAATGTCTTTGGCAACTAAGTGTAAATCCTCAACTGACTTAATGTGTACGATAAGCGGATTGTAAAAGGGTCTTTGTTTCAGCCCAAAAATCTTTTTTAAAGCAGTTTCATTATAAGCATTTCCTGCAAGTCCGTATACAGTTTCGGTAGGGATGGCAGCAATTTCATTTTGTTGCAAGAGTGCAGCAACATTTTGAATTGAAGAGCTGATTAAAGCCATTTTTTTATTTTTTTGATTCAATTATTTTATTTGTTTATTGCAAGCTCTTCCACTGGTACAAGGGTAATTTGTATACTTCCTTCGATTTTAAATTTCATGTTGCTATTAGTGGCAACTAAATCGGTAATTTGTTCAGAAGCATTTGTTAGTGCTGTTACACGTTGCTTAGCATGGGATGTTTTTTCGTTAAACCGCACTTCGTTACTAAAGTGCTCCAATTGATGAAAATTGATTTTACTGTTGATTAATCCTAGTAAGATTTTTTTAGCTTCTAATGGTGCAAATTCTCCTTCTACTAATTGGAATGTAAATTCTTTTTCTGTTTTCATGTTTGTGTTGTTTTAATTGGTGCAAATGTAAAACGGCTAATCCATTTGTTTTTATTTATATTTGTAATGCAATACATAAAATATTTTTATGAACTATACGTTACATCAGTTGTATGTATTTTTAAAAGTAGCTCAAAACAAGAGTATTACTAAGGCAGCTGTAGAGTTGCATCTTACACAACCAGCCGTTTCTATTCAACTACGCAATTTTCAGGATCAATTTGAATTTCCATTGACGGAGGTAATTGGTCGAAAATTGTATATCACTGATTTTGGTGAAGAAATAGCCATTGCTGCCGAAAAAGTATTGAGCGAGGTAGAGGCTATTAATTACAAAACACTTGCGTACAAGGGAGAGCTTAGCGGACGCTTGAAAATTTCAATTGTTTCCACAGGTAAGTACGTAATGCCTTATTTCTTATCGGATTTTTTAAAGCAGCATCCAGGTGTCGATTTGATTCTAGATGTGACCAATAAAAAGCAGGTATTAGAAAGTTTAGAACATAATGAAGTCGACTTTTCGTTGGTTTCGGTTTTACCTGATGCAATTCAAATAGAAAAAGTAGAGCTATTGCCCAATGCTTTATACATGATGGTCAACGCGAGTCAAACTTTCGATAAAAAAAAATATGATGTTTCCTTGTTAGAGGAGTTGGCGGTGATTTATCGTGAAGAAGGTTCTGGAACACGTTACATTATGGAAAAATTTATAGAAAACAACAATCTTAAAGTGCCTAAAAAAGTAGAACTTACTGGAAATGAAGCCGTAAAACAAGCAGTTTTGGCAGGTTTAGGTTGTTCGATCATGCCGTTGATAGGAGCTAAAAACGAAATTAATAGCGGTAGTTTGCAAATCGTACCCGTAAAAGGACTCCCTATAAAGTCTAATTGGAATCTAATTTGGTTAAAAGGAAAGAAATTTTCACCTGTTGCCCATGCCTATTTGCAATTCATCCAAAATGAAAAAGAGCGCATTATAGCCGATTCTTTTCAATGGATTAAGGAAAATGATAATAACGGAATGAAATAGTTGAAATGAAATTCTGATCTCGGGTCATACTTAAGAATTTGCCACCTACTGTAATTCGTGGGGGAAAGCTATTTTTTGTAGGTTATTTTTTGGTATTCAATGCGTTAAAAAAATGTAAAAATAAAGTTAATTCTTTAATGATTCGCTAACGTTAGCTTAACACTGCAATAGCATCTTTGCCAAAAAAATAAATAACCTATTTCGCTAATGAAAAAACTTTTTTTTGCCTTATTTATTCTAGGTGCTGGAGCACTGCAGGCGCAAGATCTCAATAAAGATGCTATTTCTAAAGAGGTCGTGCGAGTTATAGATTCTATAAATAAAGTAAAGGCCGCCGAAGAAAAGGTAAAGCCTAAGAAAGATGCCCAATGGTATGATAAAATTAGCATTAGAGGGTATGCTCAGGTACGCTACAATGGTTTGCTGTCTACTAATGATAAGGTTTCTTGTGAGCAATGTGATAAATCATGGGGTACAACAGCAACTACTGACGATGCAAAATCAAATAATGGTTTTTTTATAAGACGAGCACGCATTGTTTTCTCAGGTCAAATTACGCCGAATGTCTATTTTTATATTCAACCAGATTTAGCAAGTTCACCAGGATCAGGAGTTAATAATTTTCTACAATTAAGAGATGCTTATTTTGATTTGTCATTCGATAAAAAAAAGGAATTTAGAGTAAGAATAGGACAGAGTAAAGTGCCGTACGGATTTGAAAATATGCAGTCAAGTCAAAATCGCTTAACGCTGGATCGTAACGATGCTTTGAATAGTGCTGTTGCAAATGAGCGTGATTTAGGGGCTTTTTTCTATTGGGCGCCAAGCGAAATAAGAGAACGTTTTGCAATGCTTGTAAAAGAAGGTTATAAGGGATCAGGAGATTATGGTGTTTTTGCTTTTGGTGCTTACAACGGTCAAACATCTAATAAATCAGAAGGAAATAGAAATTTACATGTTGTAACAAGAGTGAGTTATCCATTTGTTATTGGGAATCAAATTATAGAACCCGGGATTCAAGCGTATACAGGAAAATGGGCTTTTGGTAGTGAAATATCGTCGGGAGTAACTGTCGATAATAAGCAAAATACTCTTGATCAGCGAGTAGCGGCTTCTTTTATTTTGTATCCAAAACCATTTGGGATTCAAACGGAGTATAATATTGGTAAAGGACCTCGTTATAATAAAATAACAAACTCAGTCGATGTTTCTCATTTAGAAGGAGGTTATATCACTTTAAATTACAAATGGGATTTGCCAAAAAATCAATTGTTATATCCGTTTGCTAAATTTCAATATTACGATGGAGGAAAGAAATTTGAAAAAGACGCCAGAAGTTATGTAGTGCGAGATTACGAACTTGGTTTAGAATGGCAGCCATTAAAGGCGTTTGAATTAACTGCCACCTGGGTGATTGCTGATAGAACTTTTGAGGATAGCGCATTACAAAACAACAGACAGCAAGGAAATTTATTACGATTGCAAGCGCAGTTTAATTTTTAAAAATTCGAGTATATTATTAATAAAGCTCCAAATGTTACTTAAAGTGATATTTGGAGTTTTTTTTGTCTATAATTTAATGAATTAATTTATATAATTGAGGTGCTACTAAATTACAACTATTTGCTATTAATCTGTACTCTAGCAGGTTAATCGTTTTTATTGGTCTTAGCTTGTTGTTATGTTAACGTTGTCTTAATACGAAAAGCATTTGTTAACATTAATTTTGCAGCGCAATAACACAACAATAACGAAAAATTAAAATGAAGAAATTTTTATTAACTATCGTGCTTATGTTTACGCTAGTAACATCAGCTCAAGAGAATAAAATTGAAGCAAAAGAAGCTACTAAAAAAACAGGATTGTCGCAATATCTTAACTCTAGTAAAAAATTAGGCTTTACAGAAAAAGATAGTTTATTTCAAGTAAATATTGGATTTAGAGTTCAAAGTAGAATAGGGTACGGTAAGGAAGATGGAGAGTCTGCAATTGTAGAGGGAGAGATTAGAAGAATGCGATTAAAACTAGATGGTTTTGTTTATAATCCAAGATTTGGATATAAGGTAGAATTGGGTTTTTCGGCTAGAGATATTGGGACGGTAGTTATAGGCAATAGTGGTAATGTTATTCTTGACGGAGTTCTTTTTTATAAGGCTACACCAAATTTCACTATTGGTTTTGGTCAAACAAAATTACCTGGAAACAACCAACGGGTGATTTCGTCAAACTCATTAGAATTAACGGATAGGAGTATCAATAACTCTAAGTTTAATATAGATCGTGATTTTGGGTTATTCTTAGATTATTCAAAACAAAATCCGAATCGTTTTTCATACGCATTAAAAGGGGCAGTGTCTAAAGGAGAAGGTAGAAACTGGGTGAAGACTAAAGATGATGGTATTGCATTGACGGGTAAAGTAGAGCTGTTTCCTCTAGGCTCATTTACAAAAAACGGATCAAACTTTGAAGCCGACTTGATGAGAGAGAAAACAGTAAAGTGGATGATTTCGGGAGCTTTTAGTCAAAATAATAATGCATTAAGATCACAAGGGCAATTAGGGAGTAGCTTGTACGAATCGAGAACATTACAATCGCTATTTTTTGATACGATGTTAAAGTATAAAGGTTGGGCTGCAACAGGAGCATATATGTCTAGAATGGCTGATGATCCTATAACGGTTAGTGCTACAGATGCTTCTGATACTCAAGCTGTGTTTGTAGGACATGGATATGATGCACAATTGAGTTATTTGTTTCCTTCAAATTATCAAATTATAGGGAGGTTTTCTACTCAAAAAGTAGACAAAGACATTGAAACAATAAGTCCTAACACGGATGAATATACTCTTGGATTGTCTAAATATATCTTTGGACATAAAATCAAACTTCAAGGAGAATTTACATACAATAATATCAAAAATTATCTTGGAGAGACCAGTAATAATTGGTATGCTCGTTTTCAAGTCGAAATTGGGATTTAATAATTTTATCTACGTTCGAAGGAAAGAGCTTGAATGGCCAAATAGTAAAAATTGAATAATAGTAGCTTAACGCAGGCTTAACATTGCGATGGTACTTTTGTAAAAAATAAGGATAAAAAATAACAAAAAAATAAAATGAAAAAAATGAACAAAACTAAATTATTTTTAATGCTACCATTAATTGCTATGTTAAGTTGTGGTAAAGCAAAAACAGAGGATCAAGGAAATGAGACTTCATCAGCAGCTACGTCTGTAACTATCAAGGGTAGTGATACGGTTTTGCCATTAGCACAAAAAGAGGCTGAAGATTTGATGAAAGGAAACAAAGAGATTAGTATCACTGTAGTAGGGGGTGGATCAGGTGTAGGGCTAACAGCCTTGATTGACGGAACTACTGATATTGCAATGGCTTCAAGAGATATGAAAACGGAAGAGAAATTAAAGTTCTCTGAAATGAATAAAGAAATCGAAGAAGTAATTATTGCTTATGATGCATTAACGGTTATTGTTAATCCAGCAAACAAAGTCTCTAAATTAACACGTGAGCAATTAGAAAAAATCTTTACAGGTCAAATCACAAACTGGAAAGAAGTAGGTGGAGAAGATGCTAAAATTGTAGCGTATTCAAGAGAATCATCTTCTGGAACCTATGAGTTCTTCAAAGATGAGGTTTTAGATAAGAAAAACTATGCATCTAACATTTTGAGTTTGCCTGCAACTGGAGCTATTGTTCAAGCTGTGGGACAAACTAAAGGAGCTATTGGATATATCGGGTTGGCTTATGAAACTAAAGAAGTTAAGCAATTAGCAGTTTCTTATGATGAAGGTAAAACTTTTATTGAGCCATCTGTAGCAAGCGCAAAAGATAAAACGTATCCAATTTCAAGACCTTTGTTTTACATGTTTGATAAAACAAATGCAGCCAAAGTAAAAACTGTTGTTGATTTTGCTTTGTCGGATGCAGGACAAAAAATCGTTTCAGAAATAGGATACGTTCCATTAAAATAATAAATAAAGGTTACTATTATAATTCTAAAAGGCTGTCTACAAAGGCAGCTTTTTCTTGTTATAGCAAAGCTAATTGTAGACCATAATTACGCGTTTATTTTTACCTTTCTTTACATTAAGTTAACATAAGGATAACCCTGTATGAACATTGAGGGACAATCCCTAACGTAATTTTGCTAAAAATAAAAAACACTGATTTGAAAACAAATTTTAAACAGATTAAGGAAAAAATTATTGAGACTATTTTAATGCTAAGTGGTGCCGCTACTAGTATTACGGTCGTTTTAATTGTGTTTTTTCTCTTCGTTGAAGGTGCAGGAGTTTTTAGTAAGAAACCAATAGATGACGGTTTTTTATTGGCAGTTTCGGCTGAGAATACTGTACAAAAATTACAGCCTTCTCAAATAAAAGATATTTATGATCAAAAGATCACCAACTGGAAAGAACTAGGAGGTAAAGATCAAGCTATCGTTTTATTTAGAGCAGGTGATATTACAGATTATTATACTGAAGAAGAATTGGGTGAGAACTTTGAGTTTTTTCCAGATAAGATTAATGAGTTAGTTGCTAAGACACCAGGAATAATAGCTTTTTTCTCAGAGAAATATAAAGCCAAAGATTTTAAAGGGAGAGAATTAGATATCGATAAAATTAAGGTTTCTGAATTTCTAGCAGGAGAAGAGTGGTTTCCTACCGCTCAGCCTATTGCTCAAATGGGAGTGAAGCCTTTGATATATGGTACACTGTGGGTTAGTTTTGGTGCTATTTTATTAGCATTGCCAATTGGATTAGCTGCAGCAATTTACTTGAGCGAAATTGCAAAAAAACGCACAAGAAGTATCTTAAAGCCTATTATAGAACTACTAGCAGGAATTCCATCTGTAGTGTATGGATTCTTTGGGTTGGTTATCATTGTTCCTCTTATTCAAAGTACCTTTAACTTACCAGTAGGAGAAACGGGATTAGCAGGAAGTGTGGTTTTGGCAATAATGGCTTTACCTACAATTATCACTATTTCTGAAGATGCTATGCGCAATACTCCACGAGCAATGAAAGAGGCAAGTTTAGCGCTTGGTGCTAGTCAGTGGCAAACAATTTACAAGGTGGTAATGCCTTATTCTGCATCAGGGATAACGGCCGGAGCTATCTTAGGAATTGGTAGAGCAATTGGAGAGACAATGGCAGTGTTAATGGTAACTGGTAATGCTGCAGTGATACCAACAACATTATTAGAACCTATTCGAACAATCCCTGCGACAATTGCTGCTGAATTAGGTGAAGCGCCTAATGGAGGTTTACATTATGAAGCATTATTTGCTTTAGGGTGTATCTTGTTTATCATAACCTTTGGGATTAATATGCTTGTTGAGGTAGTTACTAATAGAAAATCGCATAAAAAACATTAAGATGAGTGCAGAAATAAAATTAGCAAAAAAGAAAAAAAGAAGTCAAAATATTGCTTTTGGGCTATTTACACTTACGAGTTATGCTATTGTAGCGCTTTTATTTGTAATTCTAGCTTTTATTGTAATCAAAGGAATAGGAGTAATTAGTTGGGAATTTATATCTGAAATGCCTAAAAACGGAATGACAGAGGGTGGGATTTTCCCAGCCATTGTAGGTACTTTATGTTTGGTTCTAGTGAGCATGGTATTTGCTTTTCCAGTAGGAGTTTTAGCAGCAATATACATGAATGAATATGTTAGAGACGGAATATTAAAAAAGATCATCAAGCAAATGACGAACAACTTAGCGGGAGTTCCTTCTATAGTTTTTGGATTATTTGGAATGTCACTTTTCGTAAATAAAATGGGATTTGGTGATTCTATTTTGGCGGGTGGGCTAACATTAGGGTTATTAGTTTTACCCATTGTAATTAGAACTACAGAAGAATCTTTAAAGGCAGTTGATGATACTTTTAGACAAGCAAGTTTAGGATTAGGAGCTAGTAAATGGGAAACCACTAGCAAAGTAGTTTTCCCGATAGCTTTTCCTAATGTAATAACGGGTTTGATTCTCTCAATAGGTAGAGTTTCTGGGGAAACAGCGCCAATCTTATTTACAGTAGCGGCCTATTTCTTGCCTAAATTGCCAACATCAATTTTTGATCAAGCCATGGCTTTACCTTACCACTTGTATGTAATTTCGACTAGTGGGACAAATATCGAAGCGTCTAGAGCGATGGCATACGGAACTGCATTAGTATTAATAATTATTGTTTTAATTTCGAACCTATTAGCAAACGCTCTTCGTAAATATTACGGTAAGAAAGTAAAAATGAACTAATGCGCTTTGTGATCGCTAGGTCAATTTTGCAAAAAGTAAAAAAACATTTTAGTTGCTATAGCCAAATATAACTGCTAATTTTAAATCAAATTAAAGAGAATAACATGCTTAAAATAGAATCTAAAAACGTCAATTTTAATTACGGTGACTTTCAAGCGCTTCACGATATTTCGATTTCGATGAAAGAAAATACAGTTACTGCATTAATTGGTCCTTCTGGTTGTGGTAAATCAACCTATCTTCGTTTGTTAAATAGAATGAATGATTTGATTGATAATACACATATGAACGGAACCATTTTAATTGATGGTCAAGATATTTATGATAAAAATACCAATGTAGATAGTTTGCGTAAGAATGTGGGTATGGTGTTTCAAAAACCGAATCCTTTTCCAAAAACTATTTTCGAAAACGTAGCTTATGGATTGCGAGTTAATGGTGTCACAGATAAGAAAGAAATTGAAGAGCGAGTGATTACTTCTATTGAACAAGTAGCACTTTGGGATGAGGTTAAAGACAAGCTTAAAAAATCAGCTTTTGAATTATCAGGTGGACAACAACAACGTTTATGTATCGCTAGAGCATTAGCTATTCAACCTTCTATATTGTTAATGGATGAGCCTACATCAGCGCTAGACCCTATTTCGACATCAAAAGTAGAAGAGCTTATTTACGAATTAAAAAATAAATACACAATTGTGATTGTAACGCACAATATGCAACAAGCAGGTCGTGTAAGTGATAATACCGCTTTTTTCTATATGGGTAAATTAATCGAATATGACAAAACTAAAACGATATTTACCAAACCCGCTATTAAGCAAACAGAAGATTACATAACAGGAAGATTTGGTTAAGACCGATTTTGATTTAACATCAATTTCATCTAACTTTAATCTTTAAATCGTTAATAAAATGGCATCACACTTAGAAACTGAGCTAGGAAAGCTCAAAAATATTATCATAAAAATTGGAGCTTTGGCAGAATCGCAGGTTCATGAAGCGATCAAGTCTCTACTTTCAGAACCCACTTCTGAAACAAAAGAATTGAAGAAAACAGAAAGTAAAATTGACAAACTAGACTTAAAAATCGACGATATTTGTCAAAGCGTTTTTGCTTTACAACAACCTGTTGCATCAGATCTTAGGTTCATCATGTCGGCAATGCAAATTAGCAACGAAATTGAGCGTATTGGTGATTTGTCTATTAGTATCGTTAAGCTGACTAAGAGTATCAAGGAAAAGCACGAATTAATTGGTAGATTTCAAATAGAAGCTATTGCTCGCGAAGTAGAACAAATTACTACGATAACTAATCTATGTTTCGAAAATTTAGATGAGACACTTATTAATACTATTTTCAAACTAAATACGTCAATCAAGGATAAAAGCAGCGACGCAACCGATAATATTGTTATCGAAATGAAAAATCATTCTAAGACCGTTGTTTCGGGTACCCATTTGATTTTGGCGTTAAAGCATCTCGATCGCATCTCTGATCATTGCACCAACATAGCAGAATCTGTTTATTTCATGATCAACGCCAAAACAATCAAGCACGAAAAATTTACTGATAAAAAGTAATTATTTATCTTTTAAATATTTTTTAGAACCCTTTCACTATTTTAGTGAAAGGTTTTTTTTTATTGTTGTAGAGCAAAATGTTTAAAGAGTTTAAGTGTTTTGCTTGACCCTGAAAAGAGAGAATAATTCTTGCCAATTCACAGTTCCATCAGTCGTAGTTAATCCCTTGTATTCATGCACGTAATTTAACTGTTCGATTTTAAAATCTTCTAATAAGGAAAAAGCTGCTTGTTTACTGTCTTTTAGTATGCATGCTGTCTTCAGTTGTTGGATGTTATTTGTTTCAGGAATAAAGAACGCTTTTTTACTTAATTCAATTAAATCTGCAACTACTGATTCTTCGGGTCTGCATAATATTAAATCACTTTCGTTAATCACTGTTTCGAGTTGCTTTGTCGTCATGTAATTATAGTATGTTACTTTTTTTAGAACTAGTCTTTGCTGTTCTTTTTCGAACAAACCCTTTACAAAAACAACTTTACCTTTAAAGTTAACGAGTTCGTTTTGTATCTTCTGTTCTAGCAAAGTTCGGTGGGGTTCATTGCCGGATAATAAGACTAAAAGTTTGTTTTTTATAGATACCTCCTTATAATGCATTCGGCTAGCAGTATTTATATGCCTAAATTCTATCCCAAATTTTTTAAATACTAAATCGGCTTCTTTATTGCCGGAGTCCAGTATATTGTGCTGCAACCAACATTCACTGAATTTTTTAATTTGGAAACCAAATAAGGTATTCAAAATTGAATTACTGTTTTCTAGGAAGGGACATAATTGTTGTGTTATGTAAACAGACGGTATTTTACTACTATACAATCCTAGTCGATCAATTGACATTATTCCGTCAATAGCGTGCTCCATTGTCCACTTTTTAAGGGCTTTTTTTTCTTTCAGGATTGCTAATGCAATAGCTGGAATTTTCCGCATTAATTTCCAGTTCAAATCTTGCACGTAAGCGTTCACATTGATGGCGTAATTCGGGAGCTCTATTGTAGTAATATATGGAAATTCTTTTTTAAGAAATTGAAGCGAGGCTCCTTCTGAAGCAATAATCGGGATAAGGTTATGCTCTTGCATTGCTTTAATGATTGCAATACTCTTTGTAGCGTTTTCTGAGCCTGAGTAGGCTACTGCTATCAGTATTGTTCGGCACCTTGTATCTTCAACCATAATTCGGATTATTTATATATGGTAAGTTACAGATACAAACACTTAGTAATATTTTCCTTAGATTACTAAAATATTAATTTTTGAAATACGTTGGAAATAAAATTGGCTATTAAAAACAATTTGTTCTTAATAGCCAATTTTATTCATTTTACGAGTACCTAGTTTTCGCTAGTAATAATTTGCATGGTTTCTTTACTCACTTGTTTCAAGATTACTTTTTTACCGTTTTCAACTGTTTCTGCAGCAGTATCGTTAAAGTGTCTTATAGTATATAAAGTAACATTTTCAGTGAAGTCAACTTTAAACTTCTTAGATAATGTGGTGTTCATTTCCTTGAAGTTGTCAAATTTATCTTCGACACATACAGAAAAACTAATTGCTGAGTTTTGGATTAAATTAACCTTTAATTTATATTGGTGGAACAAAGAGAAAATTTCACTGATGTGTTCTTCCATGATAAAAGAGAAATCAATCGATGATAGCGAAATCAGTAATTGGTTTCGCTTAACAATAAAACAAGGTAGATAAGGTTCTAGTGCAGTTCCTTTTGAAACACTAGTCCCTTTTAATAAGGGATTGATAAACGACTTTACATATAATGGAATCTCCTTTTTTTGTAAAGGTTGTAAGGTTTTTGGGTGAATTACTGTCGCACCATAAAAAGCTAATTCAATTGCTTCACGATAGGAAATTTGATTTAGTAAACTGGCATTTTCAAAATAACGAGGATCTGCATTCATTACTCCTGGTACATCTTTCCAGATAGTAACACTCTCTGCGTTTAAACAGTAAGCAAAAATAGCGGCAGTGTAATCAGATCCTTCTCTACCTAATGTAGTTGTAAAATTATTATCATCAGATCCTAAAAAACCTTGTGTGATGTTTAATTTCTTACGCTTAATGTTTTTCGAAATATTATTTTGTGTCGCTTCCCAGTCAACTTCAGCATCTCTATAGTTAGCATTAGTTTTAATGAAGTGGCGCACATCAATCCATTGCGTATCTATAGCTTTAAAATTCATGTAATGCGCAAGAATGGTAGTCGAAATCAATTCTCCAAAACTAACAACTTGATCGTAAACAAAATTGTAATTTGGCGATTTATTATTTTCTAAAAAATATTCTAGATCTCCAAATAATTTGTTCACAGCGCCAAATACTTCTTGCTTTTCATCCTCAAAAAGATCCATAATGATTTCGTTATGGTATTTTTTTACTTCCTGAACAGATGCTTTTAATGCAGGTGATTTGTCAAAATAATCTTTGATTACGACCTCTAAAGCATTAGTTGTCTTTCCCATTGCAGAAACAACTAATAAAACATCCTCATAACCTACTTGTTCAAGTAAATCATGTACATTTCTTATTCCTGCTGCATCCTTCACTGATGCTCCTCCAAATTTGAATACTCTCATAATCTTATTTATACAGTATTTGTAATTTACGTTCTTAATTTATTGGCAACGAAGTCATTGATTCCTGCCTCATCCATTTGTACACTATGCCATTCTTGCAGAACCTTTGCACCGGTCTTTTCATAAAAATCAATAGCTGGAGTATTCCAATCAAGAACATTCCAATCGATTCTCCTAACCTGGTCTTTTTTGGCTTGTTTTATAATTTCCGAATATAATGCGTAACCTGCTCCCGTGCCACGTCGCTCGCTTTTTACAACTAGATCTTCAAGGTGAAGAGTTTTTCCTTTCCAAGTAGAATAGCGGTAGTAATATAAAGCAATCCCGATGATTTCGTTTCCACTTACTGCATCACTATTAGTAGAAGGTACTTCGGCTACAAAAACAGAAAATAATGGTTCAGACCCAAAGCCATCTCTGATTAAATCTTCCTCTGAAATAAGGACAGCATCTGGTTCTTTTTCAAAATCGGCTAATTCCTGAATAAGAGCTAGAACAGCCTTCATATCTTTAACTTCCCCTTTTCTAATGACCATATTTTTATTTTTTTTTAAAATTATCAGCTTAATTTTTGAGTATTATAGCTTCAAATTAGTTCTTTTATTAGCAAATATACAATACTAGCAAACTAAGTAAACTTTATTGATTTCATTTTCACAAAAAAACCGATATTTGTTACTTCAAATTAACTACAACGATTTCTTAATGGAAGAACGCAACAAGACTTTAGGCGAATTTATTATCGAAAACCAAAATGCCTTTCAATATTCGTCAGGTGAATTATCCCGAATTATCAACTCTATTCGTCTGGCTGCCAAAGTAGTAAACTACAAGGTAAACAAGGCTGGATTAGTCGATATCACAGGAGCTGCAGGAGAGCAGAATATTCAAGGTGAAGACCAGCAAAAACTGGATGTTTATGCTAATGAAGTTTTTATTCAAACGCTTATTAATCGTGAGATCGTATGCGGAATTGCTTCAGAAGAGAATGATGAATTTATCACTGTAGAAGGAAGTGACAATAGTCATAATAACAAATATGTGGTACTGATGGACCCTCTAGATGGATCCTCAAATATAGATGTTAATGTGTCTGTAGGGACTATTTTTTCAGTTTATAGAAGAGTAACACCAATAGGAACTCCGGTTACTTTAGAAGATTTTTTACAGCCTGGAGTAAACCAAGTAGCTGCAGGATATGTAATTTATGGAACTTCTACAATGATTGTTTATACTACAGGTCATGGAGTGAATGGATTTACATTAAACCCAGCAATAGGAACATTCTATTTATCACATCCTGATATGCAGTTTTCAAGAGATGGACATATATACTCTATCAATGAAGGAAACTACACGCATTTTCCACAGGGAGTAAAAAATTACATCAAATATTGTCAATCTGAAGAGGGAGATAGACCATATACTTCACGCTACATTGGAAGTTTAGTTTCTGACCTTCATAGAAATATGATTAAAGGTGGAATCTATATCTATCCTACAAGCTCAAAAGCACCAAAAGGGAAATTGAGATTGTTGTATGAATGTAATCCAATGGCCTTTATTGTAGAGCAAGCTGGAGGTAAAGCAACAGATGGTTTTGGTAGAATTATGGAAATTGAGCCAAAAGAATTGCATGAAAGAGTGCCGTTCTTTTGTGGTAGCTATAATATGGTTGAAAAAGCAGAAGAATTCATGCTTGAAGCAAAATTAAGCAAGTACTAAAAAATAATCAATGTTAAAATGAAAAAGCTTCCAATACTACTATTGGAAGCTTTTTTTATTCTGTTTTGTTACGCTTTTTCAGCGATTTCAATCTCAGTGGTAAACACCTCTAGATCTGCTTTTTGGTCTGCTAATGCGAGTGCTCTAGTTACTACATTGTGAACATTCTCTGTTGTAAAGCCAAGTCCTAAACAAAGCTTATGTAACATTAACTCTTGATTATCACCTAATTGATGATCAACATTTACCATTCTCGCTAAATCATATAAACGCTCAATTCTTTTTGCATTTAAATAAGGAGGGTTGATTGGGTATTTTGTAGGATTCTCTAAAATTTCTTCGTATTCTGCAGCAGAAATCTCAAGTCTGATCGCTAGTTTGTCTAAAAAAGCGCGCTCTTCTGGTGCAAAAACTCCGTCTGCTAATGCTAATCTAACAATAGATGAAAAGTGACCTTTGTTTCTTTGTTTGAATTCGCTATCAAATAAATCTGAAAATGACATAGTTAGTTTTTTATTTATATCGCACAAAGATAATTCAATTTTTAAATTTTTAATTTTCTTTTTAATTTTTCTTTATTAAACATTGCAATCATATATAATTTTATGTTAGGAATTGTGTGAGGCAATCTTTGTTGTTCAAAATAAATCGTAAGTTTACCATTCCGTTACCCAATTAATATTAAAGAGTCTATGTCAGAGTTTTGGATTTATTTTCAAATAGGATTAAAGCATGTTTTAGATATAAATGCCTACGATCATGTGTTGTTTTTAATGGCTTTAGCTATTCCGTATTCATTTAAAGATTGGAAGAGAATATTACTTTTGGTTTCTCTTTTTACATTAGGGCACACAGTCGCTCTTGTTCTTTCTGTTTTCGAAATAGTAACTGTGAAAGCACATATTGTTGAACTATTAATCCCAGTTACCATTTTGCTAACGGCGGTTTTTAATTTATTCAACTCAGGTAAATCTGCTAAAAATAATAAAGTCAGTATGGTTTTCTTTACCACTTTGTTTTTTGGGGTTATTCACGGTTTGGGTTTTTCAAATTATTTTAAAACTATCCTAGGAGGTTCAGCACTGTCAAAAATCCTTCCTTTAGCAGAGTTTGCTCTAGGAATAGAAGGAGCTCAAATAGCGGTTGTTTTTACTATTTTGATATTGTCATATATAGCACAAACAGTATTTAGATTCTCTAAGAGAGATTGGACTTTAGTAATGTCGGCATTTGTAATTGGAGTAGTCGTACCTATGATTATTGAAAACGAAATTTGGATACGATAAAATGGAAATAGAGAAATTGAATAAATACGACAAGGCTTATTTAAGGATCGCTACAGAGTGGGGTTTACTATCGTATTGTAAGCGCAAGCAAGTAGGAGCAATTATTGTGCGCGATCGGATGATTATTTCTGACGGTTATAATGGTACGCCTTCGGGATTTGATAATTGTTGCGAGGATGAAGCAGGTTTGACTCGTTGGGACGTTTTACATGCTGAAGCAAATGCGATTTTAAAAGTAGCCAAATCTACGCAATCATGTGAAGGGGCTACTTTATATATCACTTTATCTCCTTGCAAAGATTGTAGTAAATTAATTCATCAGTCAGGAATTAAAAGGGTTGTATATCATAAAGGATACCGTGATGATTCAGGAATTCAATTTTTGTTAAAAGCGGGAGTGGTAGTAGATCATATACCAGATTTAGAAGAATAAAATGAAAATCAAGAATACTTATTTGCCTTTATATATATGTGCTGCTTTGGCTGCAGGAATCGTCATTGGCGGTAGCCTGGGTATGTCTACTGAAGATAAGTTTCTAGCAAAAAATAACTCACGCACTAAGCTTAATAAATTAATTGATTTTATTGATAGTGAGTATGTTGATGATGTCGATACAGATTCGATTGTCAATGTTACTGTAAACAGCATTATGGGACAACTTGATCCTCACTCTGTATATGTTTCGCCAAGCGAGCAAACGCAAGTAGCCGAAAATATGAGGGGTGATTTTATAGGGATTGGAGTTAACTTTTACATGTATAAAGACTCTGTGGCTATAATTAAACCAGTAGAAAATGGTCCTTCGGCGAAAGCAGGTTTAAAGGCAGGTGATCGAATTCTATATGCAGATAAAACTAAATTGTATGGTAGAAAGTTGCCTAGTGATAGTTTATTCTCGTCGCTTAAAGGTGCTGAGGGTTCTCAGGTTGAGCTAACTATTTATCGAAAATCAGAAAATAAGAAGATTAAGGTAAAAGTGAAACGAGATGTAATTCCTTTAAAGAGCGTCGATGCTTACTTAATGCTTAATGCAAATACAGGATATTTAAAAATCAATCGTTTTGCTGCAACCACTTATAACGAATTCAAAAAAGGCTTGTTGTCATTAAAAAAATCAGGGGCTACTAATTTAATAATCGATTTGCGCGATAATGGTGGTGGTTACATGGAAGAAGCTATTGCTATTGCTGATGAATTCTTGAAAGACAAGCAATTAATTGTCTTCACAAAAAATAAAAAAGGAAATATTGAAAAAACATACGCTACAAAAAAAGGGGATTTTGAACAAGGGTCAGTTAGCGTTTTAATAAATGAAAACAGTGCCTCTGCTAGTGAAATTTTAGCAGGTGCTATTCAAGATAATGATCGCGGTACAATAGTAGGTCGTCGCTCCTTTGGGAAAGGACTAGTGCAACGCGAAATGGATTTTAATGATGGTTCGGCTGTGCGATTAACCGTCGCAAGATATTACACGCCTACCGGACGCTCTATTCAAAAGCCATACTCAAAAGGTGATGAAGAGTCCTATTTTAAAGAATCTGAATCTAGATTTAAAAATGGCGAACTCTATGACAAAGACAGTATTAAAGTAGCCGACAGTTTAAAATTTAAAACACCAAAAGGTAAAATTGTATACGGTGGTGGCGGGATTGTTCCCGATTTATTTGTGGGTCTAGAGCTCGAACACGGAAATGAGAATACGGTGTATTTGATGCAATCCGGAATTGTAGGTAATTTTGTTTTCGAACAATTAGATCAAGATAGAAAAGCATTTAAAGGAATAAAATTTGTCGATTTTAAAGTAAAAATGGCAGCTTCGGACGTATACTTTAATAAATTCCAGAAATTTCTATCCAATAACGGACTAGATCTTAGGTTAGTTGGTAATAAAGCAATAGTTAAAAGGTATCTCAATGCCGAGTTTGCGAGACAGCTATACGGAGAAAAATATTATTATGATATCGTCCTCAAGGAAGATGTTATGATAAAAGCCCTGCTGAAAAAGAAATAATTCCTTATCTTATTTAGTTATCCCACTCTTTTCTAAAACGGATGAGCTCTGCGTCAATGATGTCTTTAGAAGTTTTCAATAAATAATCAGCATCCTCTGAAAAAATAGGAGGGAAGTAAGTGATTTTTATCTCTGTAGTTCGTTTGCCAAAGCATTTTAGAAAATGCGGTATGAAAGTATCGTCACCTACAAAAGCATCAGTGCCTATTTTATAATCGATCGCTACAGGAATTATTGCCGCCTTTATTTGTGTAGCAGTTCTAAAAGAACCGTAATTAAAAGTGGTTGTTGTAGGTAGTGTAGTGGTTGTGCCCTCTGGGAAATTAATTACAGAATGGCCTTCGTTAATTGTTTGCTTGATTTTTTGACACGTCATGTCTCGACTGTTTTGGCATTCTCTTTCTACAAAAATAACTCCTGATATTTTACATAAATACCCAATCAGCGGCCAAGAGGCAACTTCTTTTTTACCAACAGGAAAGGCATTCATGTGAGTTACAATAAGTATAGGGTCAAAGTATGAGCGGTGATTGGCAATGATCAATCCTGAGGTTGTAGGTAGGTCTCCGGTAATAATTGCACGGATGCCTAAGATTTTGTTTACAACCTTTAAAATGAAATCGCGAAGATATAGTGCGTTTTTTTGGGCTGCTTTTTCGCTCATAAAAAAACTCGCAATGTAAAATGAAAAAGATAAAATAGAAATAAAAAGTACAAAAACGATGAGTCGTAGGAGGCCTATTAATGATGATAGCATGAGGTGAATTTATATTGAATCGTCAATATAGCGCTATTTTTCAGTAATGCATTATAAAGGAAGTCTTTTGGCATTTTAAATAAAATGCCATGAGATCAAAATTTCTTTAAATTAGAAATGCTTACAACTGTCTGTCGTTTGTTTTTTCTTCGATTGCCTTAGACATTCTAAAGATCAATAGGATTAGAACTGCGCAAAAAGAGGCTGCTATTCCTATAAAAGCTACAACACTATCTCCCTGAAAAGGATGATTAAAGTCTAATAATGTAATGTTGAATACGATTAGTGCCAAAGCTAAAAACACTAAAATGCTAGTGAAAATTTTCATAATATGGTATTTTTTATTCTGCCTCAGTAAGCTGCTTGTAAATTTTTATACTGTTGGTAACCAATAGTATTACTTTAGTATTTTAGAAGCAAAATATACATTAGGGGGTAAATTTATAAAAAAAAATGTTAGACGAACAAACCTTTAACATTCGCTGCAAACAATTTAACAGCAATTGCAAGTAAAATCACTCCAAAAGTCTTTCTAATGACTCCTAGGCCGTTTTCGCCAAGCATTCTCTCGATCTTAGATGATGATTTTAATACGGCATAAACGACAATGATATTAAGGACAATAGCAATAATAATATTGATAGTGTGAAACTGTGATTTTAATGAGAGTAAGGTGGTCATTGTTCCTGCTCCTGCAATCAGCGGGAAGGCCAGTGGTACTATAGAAGCAGAACTTGCTTCTTCGTCTTTGTAGATTCTAATTCCTAAAATCATTTCAAGCGCTAGGAAGAATAATACAAACGCACCTGCAACGGCAAATGAAGCTACATCGATACCTATTAATTTTAAAATCTCTTCACCCACAAATAAAAAGACAATCATTATAACTCCTGATGTTATAGAGGCTTTTCCTGATTCTAAGTGTCCAAATTTAGTACGTAAGTCTATTATAATAGGAATAGATCCTATAATGTCAATAACTGCAAACAATACCATTCCTACCGTAACAATTTCTCTTAGGTCGAGTAACATAGATGAATTTTAGTTTGCTAAGGTAAACATTTTAGTGAAAATTTGAGGAAAATGAGGTTCAAATACAAATTTTTGGGGCGATTCGCTTTTTGCCCTCTGTAAAAATGATTTTACTATCATTACTTTTATTAAATAGGTTGCAATTTTGAAAAAATGTCTTTGTTATTTGGTAATATCAAACATTTAAAAAGGATTTTTTAACGACTGCTTTTCAGTCTGATTGTCTATCTTTGCGCTCTATAATCACAAGTTCAATATCATGTTTCAATTAGGAAAAACCATCGTCTCAGAAGACATATTAGAAAAAGATTTCGTTTGTAATTTGTCTGCTTGTCATGGGGCTTGCTGTGTTGATGGTGATGCTGGAGCACCGTTAAGTGTTGAGGAAACTAAAATTCTTGAAGACATTTATCCTAAAGTAAAACCATTCTTGCGAAAACAAGGAATCGCTGCTATTGAAGCTCAAGGAATTTGGGTAAACGGTACTGATGGTGATCTTGAAACACCGCTAATCGATGATAAAGATTGTGCTTATGTAATTTTTGATGGTCCTACCGCTTTATGTGGGATTGAGCAGGCTTACAATCAAGGGTTGATCGAATGGAAAAAACCAGTTTCTTGCCATTTATACCCTATTCGAGTAAAAGACTTTACTGAATTTGCTGCTGTTAACTACGATCGATGGGATATTTGTGATCCTGCTTGTTCTTTAGGGCAAGAACTTGAGGTTCCTGTTTACAAGTTTGTGAAAGAAGCTTTGATCAGAAGGTTTGGTCCAGACTGGTATGCTGAACTTGATAAAGTGGCTGTAGAACTAGAAGCGCAAAAAAAGAATAAATAGTCAGAAAAAAAGACTGAAATATTTTTAAAAAATTATTGAATTTAATATTGATTATCTGTTTTATATCTTTATTTTATAAGACTATTTTGCTTTATTTTTTCAGTCGCATTTTGTTTTAATATTCTGATTTTCAAACCATTAATAATAAAGCTGCTGAGAACGCTAGTATTTACGCAGTTGTTAAGAACTCAAGGGAATTGTGAATAAGTTTGGCTTTCATTTTTGACTACAAATCACAATCTTTGTAAAACTCAAATGCGAATTTATTTCGCACTATTATAATAAAAAAACACACAACTATAATGTCGCAAATAGAACCAATTTTACAAGAAAATAAAAATCGATTCGTAATTTTTCCAATTAAGCACCATGATATATGGGAGTTTTATAAGTCAATGGAAGCTAGTTTTTGGACAGCTGAAGAAATTGATTTATCACAAGATTTAAATGACTGGAATAACAAATTGTCTGACGACGAGCGTTATTTTGTAAAACATATTCTTGCTTTTTTTGCTGCTTCTGACGGAATTGTAAATGAAAATCTTGCTGAGAACTTTGTGAACGAAGTGCAATATGCTGAGGCGAAATTCTTTTATGGTTTCCAAATCATGATGGAGAACATCCACAGTGAAACTTATTCATTATTGATTGATACATATGTAAAAGACGAGGATGAAAAAGATGAGTTGTTTAATGCATTAGAAGTTTTTCCAGCAATCAAGAAAAAAGCAGACTGGGCTTTACAATGGATCGAATCTGATTCATTTGCTGAACGTTTAATTGCCTTTGCAGCGGTAGAAGGAATTTTCTTCTCGGGTGCATTTTGTTCAATCTACTGGTTGAAAAAAAGAGGGTTAATGCCAGGATTGACTTTCTCTAATGAATTAATTTCGCGTGATGAAGGTGTTCACTGCGATTTTGCAGTACACTTACACAACCACCACTTGGTTAATAAAGTACCTAAAGAGAGAATTAGAAGTATTATCGTTGATGCATTAAATATCGAGAGAGAATTTATTACAGAATCGCTTCCAGTAAGTTTGATTGGGATGAATGCTGTTCTAATGACACAATACTTAGAGTTTGTTGCTGATAGATTATTAGTAGAGCTAGGTTGTGAGAGAGAATACAATACTACAAATCCATTTGACTTTATGGATATGATTTCGCTTCAAGGAAAAACAAACTTCTTTGAGAAGAAAGTAGCCGAATACCAAAAATCTGGTGTAATGAACACGGATGGTGACGCTCAAAAAATTTCTTTCGACGCTGATTTTTAATCCAGCATCTTAATTAAAAAAGAAAATTAATACCACACTTAATTTGCTTTCGCAAAAGCGTTACTGCTTTAAAAAAGGCCAGTTAAAATTTCACTTGCTTTTATAGCGACAGGACTCTTATGCTCTTTTTGCATCGAACTTCAAGCAGTAAAAATAAGTGATGAGTGATTCTTAAAAGGGATTATTCGAAAATAAATATATTACAAATAACAATGAAAATAGGAAAGGGATTTTCTATTTTAAACAAAACCCAAAAGTATGTACGTAGTAAAAAGAGACGGTCGCAAAGAGCCAGTAATGTTTGACAAAATCACAGATAGAATTAAAAAACTATGCTATGGTTTAAATGATTTAGTAGATGCTGTAAAGGTGGCTATGCGTGTAATTGAAGGTTTGTATGATGGGGTTTCTACATCTGAATTAGATAATCTAGCGGCAGAAACAGCAGCGTCAATGACTATTGCACATCCTGACTATGCACAACTAGCAGCGAGAATTGCAATATCAAATTTACATTCAAACACAACAAAATCGTTCTCAGAGACGATGACTGAAATGTTTAACTATGTAAACCCAAGAAACGGACAATATTCTCCGCTTGTGGCTGATGATGTTTACAAAGTGATTCAAGATAATGCTGAGTTCTTAGACTCGCATATCATTTATAATAGAGATTTTAATTACGATTATTTCGGTTTTAAAACATTAGAACGTTCTTACTTATTAAAGATAAACGGGAAAATTGTTGAAAGACCTCAACATATGTTAATGCGTGTTTCGGTTGGGATTCACTTAGATGATCTTGATGCCGTTTTAGAAACTTATGACTTAATGTCTAAAAAGTTCTTTACACACGCAACACCTACATTATTTAACGCAGGAACTCCAAAACCTCAAATGTCATCTTGTTTTCTTTTGGCTATGCAAGACGATAGTATTGACGGGATTTACGACACCTTGAAACAAACGGCAAAAATCTCCCAATCAGCAGGTGGAATTGGATTAGCGATTCACAATGTGCGTGCTACAGGTTCTTACATTCGAGGAACTAACGGAACTTCAAATGGGATTGTTCCTATGTTACGTGTTTTTAATGATACAGCACGTTACGTAGATCAAGGTGGAGGAAAACGTAAAGGTAGTTTTGCGATTTATATCGAAACTTGGCATGCAGATATCTTTGATTTCTTAGACTTGAAAAAGAATACTGGAAAAGAAGAAATGCGTGCAAGAGATTTATTTTTTGCCATGTGGACTTCTGATTTATTTATGAAACGTGTTCAAGAGGATGGAAATTGGACTTTAATGTGTCCTAATGAATGTCCTGGATTGTATGATGTTTATGGTGAAGAGTTTGAAGCATTATATGAAAGCTACGAGAAAGCTGGAAAAGGTAGAAAAACAATTAAAGCACATGAATTGTGGGAGAAAATTCTAGAATCTCAAATCGAGACTGGAACTCCGTATATGTTATATAAAGATGCGGCTAACCGTAAATCAAACCAAAAGAATTTAGGAACTATTCGTTCATCCAACTTGTGTACAGAGATTATGGAGTACACTTCTCCTGATGAAGTAGCAGTTTGTAACTTGGCGTCACTTTCTTTACCAATGTTTGTTGAAGATGGTAAATTTGATCACGAAACATTTTTTAATGTAACAAAACGTGTGACTAAAAACTTGAACAAAGTAATCGACAGAAATTACTACCCAGTAAAAGAAGCTGAGAATTCTAACAAGCGTCATAGGCCAGTAGGTCTTGGTGTACAAGGATTAGCAGATGCTTTTATCATGTTGCGTTTACCGTTTACATCTGATGAGGCTAAAAAACTGAACCAAGAAATTTTTGAAACATTGTACTTTGCTGCTGTAACCGCTTCTATGGAAATGGCAAAAGTAGAAGGACCTTACTCAACATTTGAAGGATCGCCTATGTCAAAAGGAGAATTCCAGTTCAACATGTGGGGAATGAAAGATGAAGAATTATCAGGACGTTGGGACTGGGCTTCTTTGCGTAAAGAGGTTATGGAGCATGGTGTTCGCAACTCATTGTTAGTTGCACCTATGCCTACAGCTTCTACATCTCAAATTTTGGGGAACAACGAAGCATTCGAACCATACACTTCTAATATTTACACCCGCCGTGTATTGTCTGGAGAGTTTATCGTGGTAAACAAACACTTATTGC
>TARA_R110002033_G_scaffold57415_1_pt1 | contig 29676 bp, 27 predicted proteins | sample TARA_R110002033 | Tara Oceans TARA_R110002033 (sample SAMEA4397051) | marine metagenome | biome: Polar Biome; feature: [SRF] surface water layer (ENVO:00010504); material: water (ENVO:00002006), including particulate matter (ENVO:01000060) such as... | depth 5 m
CGTGGCAGCACTCATAGCATCAAGATGATTGTCCACAGACCCTAGTTGCAGCGCGTCGATCACCCGAAGGATTTCGTCGAAGTTCCGACCGACGTTCATCGGGTAGGTCAGCGTCAGGCGAATCTTCCTGTCGGGGTCGATGATGAACACCGAACGCACAGCCTGCGTGCTGCTCTGCTGGTCGTGGATCATGTCGTAAAGCTTTGCGATCCGGCTGTCCGGATCGGCCACGATGGGGAACATGACGGTGGTGTGCTGCGTGTCATTGACGTCCTTGATCCACAGGAGATGCTCTGCGACGCCATCCGTCGACAGGCCAAGCGGTTTGACATTGCGCTTCTGGAACTCGGCGGCCAGTTGCGCCGTCCGCCCGATTTCGGTTGTACAGACAGGTGTGAAATCGCCGGGGTGGCTGAAGAAGAAGACCCAGGACTGGCCGATCCAGTCGTGAAAACCGATCTTGCCTGTCGATGTTTCAGCGGTGAAGTCGGGGGCGGTATCGCCGATATGAAGTCCCATGATGAATTTCCTTGTGAATTGAGCGGAAAAGTCCGGCTACTTCACCGTCTACCATGACCGCAGCGGTTCAGATGTGATGTAGGTCAGTGCCTGTCATACCGCCGTTCCGACCAGCGCGCCGATCCCTGCGGTTAGTGCCATGGCCAATGCCCCCCAGAAAGTCACACGCAGCGTCGCGCGCCAGACGGGCGCGCCGCCAGCCCGGGCGCCGATCGCTCCCAGAAGCGCCAGAAACAGCAGCGAGGCGATGGTGACCGTCCAGACCAGCAGATCGGCGGGCGAGACCACAACCATCGTCAGCGGCATGGCTGCACCAACGGCGAAGGTAAGCGCCGAGGTCAGCGCCGCCTGGATCGGGCGCGCGGTTGTCACTTCGGAAATCCCCAGTTCGTCGCGCAGATGCGTGCCGAGCGCGTCCTTGGCCATCATCTGTGCGGCGGCCTTCCGGGCGAGGTCGGCTTCAACCCCGCGCGCAACGTAGATGGCTGTCAACTCGTCCAGTTCGGCCTCCGGCTGAGTGGCCAGTTCCGTGCGTTCGCGTTCAAGGTCGGCGCCCTCGGTGTCGGATTGCGAACTGACCGAGACATATTCGCCCGCCGCCATCGACATCGCGCCCGCGACCAGCCCGGCGATCCCCGCCACAAGTACCTCGGAGGTCGCGGCCGACGCCGCAGCGACGCCCACAATGAGGCTGGCGGTCGAGACGATGCCGTCATTTGCGCCCAGCACTGCCGCCCGCAACCAGCCAATGCGTGAGACGAGGTGGGTTTCGGGGTGGAGGGTGACCGCGCGCATCATTGCGGCTTTCGCTCGGGGAAATGCAGGTTTGATAAAGTCATGTCTTCAATCCTTTGCGGTTGGGTCCCGGAGGACCGCGCTCATTGCGTCGCCACGACGGCGACCTTTTCATGTCGCCAGACAGACGCCCACCCGCTCGCAGGGCGTGCTTTCCAATTGCAGAGTGACATGGCCGATGCCGAATTCATGCTCCAACTCATCGGTGACATGGTCGATGAAGGCGTCCGGGTCGGTGCCTTGCCAGACAACATGCGCCGCCAGCGCGGTCCGCGTCGTCGATATTGCCCAGATGTGAAGGTCGTGAACGTTGCTCACCCCCGGCCGGTCGCCGAGCCAGTCGGCCACCGCCTGTCGATCGATCCCGTCTGGCACCCCGTCGAGGCTCAGATGCAGCGCGGCGCGGAACAGACCTGCCGCCGTGACGGCGATCAGCAGGCTGACTGCGATGGCAACGGCCGGGTCGATCCAGGTCTTGCCGGTCAGGATGATCCCGATCGCGGCAAGCACAACTGCGACGGATACCGCCGCATCGGCGGCCATGTGCAGGAAGGCACCCTTGGCATTCAGATCGTCCTTCTGCGAGCGCATGAACAGTAGCGCTGAGCCGGTGTTGACGGCGATCCCGATCAGCGCCACCCACAGGATCGTGCCGCCCGGCACCTCGACCGGCGTGCCGAAGCGCCGCGAGGCTTCCCAGATCACCGCGCCGACGCCGACGATGATCGCGATGGCGTTAAACATCGCCGCCATGATCGTCGCGCGCCCAAGGCCCCAGGTGTGGGCCTGGGTTCCTGCACGCTTGGCCAGCACCGCAGCCCCCCAGGCGATCAGCAATCCCGCGACATCGGTCAGGTTGTGCGCGGCGTCGGCCAGAAGCGCCAGCGAGCCGGTCATGAAACCAGCGGTGGCCTCGACGATCACGTAGCCGACGTTCAGCCCGACAGCGAGGCGGAAGGCGGGGCCGAGGTCTTTGGGCGGGGCATGGGCGTGATCGTGGGACATTGGTTCAGTCCTTCCGGCGGATCGTGCCGGAAAGCTCCGTCGCGTCGGCCAATGTGTTGTAGATTGTGCCGTATTTCTGAAGGTTCTTGTGCAGCAGGGCGAGACGCACGTCGGTCTCGTCGGTGTCAACCACGATCTCGTAGTCGATGTGGATCATCTTCGGCGGGCTGTCCTGCCTGACCCCGTGCAAGCTGACCTCGACCCCGCGCAGCTCGAACTTGAGCATCGGGATCACCCGCTCGGTCCCCTTCAGGATGCAGGCGGCGAGGCTCGCCAGCAGCATCTCGGCCGGGTTGAACGCATCGGCCCGGCCGGCCATGTCGGTATCGAGGACGATCCGCGCATCTTTCGTGGTGGCCTCGGAGCCGTGACTGTCGATGCGGCGGGCAGAGACATGGTATTCCAGCATGGCATATCCTTTCAGGCGGCGGGTGCGGTGCCGGGAACCAGGAATTCCGGCGCCTGATCAGCGGGCATCTGCGCCAGTTCCTCGGGCGTCAGGCGAGCGTAGACCTCGATCAACGTGCCGTCGGGGTCGGTCAGCCACAACTCGTGCAGCGGCGTGCCCTTCCAGGTCGTGCGGGGCGGCTTTTCGACATGGGCCCCGATCGCTACGGCGCGGTGATAGGCGTCCACGACCGCCGCCTTGTCTGGCAGGGCGATCCCGAGGTGATAGAGCGTGTCGTGGTGCAGATCCTTGCCGTCGGACACGACCAGAACGAAGTTCAGGCCAAGGTCCTCGCGGATAAAGGTTGCGTAGCGATGCGTCCATTCCTTGGGCCAGCTGTTCAGAAGCCAGCCGTAGAACCGGGTGCTGGCGGCCAGGTCGCGCACGCGCAGGCTGGCGTGGAACTCGGTCCCCTGCAGCCCGTCGGGCAGGTCAAGCAGGCGCACCAGCACCTCTAACCGCCCCTTGATCTGGTCGCGCGCGGTGCGGAAAGCGGCGATGTCGCCCGCTGCCGACGGATCGGCGATCGGCCAATGCAGGCGCCGGACTGGGCCGGGCACGAAGGGGCAGACCTCTTCTGCGCAAAGCGTCACGATCAGGTCTGCGGTCTCGGGTGAGACGTCTTCCAGCGGCTTCGACCTGTGCCCGGAGATGTCGATGCCAACCTCGGCCAGGGCCTCGACAGCCAGCGGGTTCACTTGACCCGGGGCCGACCCGGCGCTGGCGACGTCGACCGTGTCGGGAAGCATCGCGCGGGCCAGTCCTTCGGCCATCTGGCTGCGGGCGGAATTGGCGACGCAGAGAAACAGGATACGCATGGGATCAGACCTCGTTGTTGTTAAGTGGCACCATCAACACAGGCCGACGCGCGATTTCGCAAAGATTGGCGGCTGTAGAGCCGATGGCCATGCTTTCCAGCCAGCCCTGGCCGTGTTTGCCGACGACGATCAGATCGACGTCATGCTCTGCGGCGGCTCGTGTGATCTCCTCCGAAGGTTTGCCCGTCGCCAGATGGACCTCGGACTTGCCACCAGCCGCGGCGATCTCTTGAGCAATGTTGTCAAGTGCGGCGCGCGCCATCACGGGCCAGCGCGCATAGCGGCCGACCTCGTCCGGACTGATGACATGAAGCAGGTCGATGATGCCCGCATGAGGGGCTAGTTGTACCGCTGTTTCTTCTGCGGCGTTGGCCTGAGCCGAGAAGTCGGTCGCCAGCAGCACCCGCCGCAATCCAGCATGACAGGCCCGTTCGCAGGCCGCATCGCCGTCCTTGCCGGTGGCCTCGATCCATTCCAGCCGCACCGGGAGGGTACTGAGGCGGATGACCTCGCGCGCGACGGACCCCAGAAACAACCCGCGCACCATGTTCTGTCCGCGCGACCCGATCACGATCAGGTCCGCGCCATGTTCCGTGGCGGCGGCCAGAATGTCGCGTGCCACCTCGCCCGCCGCGCGGATGTCGATCTCGACCTCCAGCCCGGCATCCTGCAGCGGTTTGGCCCGCGCGGACAGCCACGCATTCAGCGCATCCTCATGGCCATAGCCTGCGCCCTGCGCGTAGCCCACCTTGGTCACATGGGTCAGGACAACACGGTTCACGCCCATATCGCGCAGGTCAGATAGACAGTCGAGCATCGGCCCTTTGGCGGCGGAATAGTCCACCGATATCAATGCTGTGCGGAACATCAGTTTTTCTCCTTCGTTCTGGATGCGCGGATCGCGGTTTCCTCGGCCGGGAACCAGTGCGTGGTGCGGTTGGCGAACCAGACCAGCGACAGCATCACGGGCACCTCGACCAGCACGCCTACGACAGTGACCAGCGCGGCAATCGAGTTGAGGCCGAAGAGCCCGATGGCGACGGCGACAGCCAGTTCGAAAAAGTTCGACGTGCCGATCATCGCGCAGGGGGCCGCGACGTTGTGCGGCACGCGCCACGCCTTCGCCGCCCAGTAGGAGATTGCAAAGATGCCGTAGGACTGGATCAGAAGCGGGATGGCGATCATCAGGATGACCAGCGGCTGCGCCAGGATCACCTCGCCCTGAAAACCAAACAGCAGGACCACCGTCGCCAGCAGCCCAATCACCGAGAAGGGTTTGACCCGTGTCGTGAACGCCCCCACCGCTGCCTCGGCCTGCGCCGCGTTGGCCGCGCCGCGCGTCATCAGGACACGGGTGATGATACCCGCCACCAGCGGCACAACCACATAAAGGCCCACCGACAGGATCAGCGTCGCCCATGGCACCGCAATGTCGGTCACCCCCAGCAACAGCGCCACGATGGGCGCATAGGCAAAGACCATGATCGCATCGTTCAGCGAGACCTGCGCCAGCGTGTAATTCGGATCGCCCTTGGTCAGTTGCGACCAGACGAAGACCATGGCCGTGCAGGGCGCCGCCCCCAGCAGGATCAGACCCGCGATATACTGGCCCGATGTGCCGGGCTCAATAAAGGGCGCGAAGATCCAGTCGAAGAACAGCACGCCAAGGGCCGCCATCGTGAAGGGCTTGATCAGCCAGTTCACAGCCAGGGTGATGATGAGCCCCTTGGGGCGTTCGTGCACCCGGCTCAGCGCCCGGAAATCCACGGCCACCATCATCGGGTAGACCATGGCCCAGATCAGGATGGCGACGACGAAATTGACCGAGCCGTATTCGAGGCTGGCAAGAAAGCTTACCAGCCCCGGCGCAATCTGGCCAAGGGCAAGACCTGCGATGATCGCAAGTGCGACCCAGATCGAGAGATAACGTTCGAATGCGGACATGGAATTTTCCTTTGAAGTTACGTCAGCGCCTGCGCGCGCCCGACCAGCGCGCGCAGGCAGTCGGCGCCCACCGGGTCTTCGGCCTGCATCGGCACCACGGCGTGACGGGTCGCCAGGCGATCGCGGACCGATGCGATCTCCAGCGCCTCGGTCGCAGCGCGGGCGGCAAGGATCGGGTGCGTGGTTCCGGTCGCGGCGAGGCTTGCGTTGACGACCCAGCCCCAAGGCTCGATCCCCGCACGGCGCAGGTCCTCCTGCAACCGGGCTGCTTCCAGAACCGGTGTGGTCTCGGGCAGCGTGACGATCAGAATCTTCGTTTTCTCAGGATCCTGAAGGCGCATCATCGGTGTGGTCATGTGACTTGCTTGATCGCCCGCGTGCCGCAGGACATCGCGGTGGTAGGAGCCAGTCGCATCCAGAAGGAGCAGCGTGTGCCCGGTGGGCGCGGTGTCCATGACGACAAACTTGCGCCCGGCCTCACGGATCACGCGCGAGAACGCCTGGAACACGGCGATCTCCTCGGTGCAGGGGGAACGCAGATCCTCCTCCAGCATCGCGCGGCCTTGCGCGTCGAGGCTGGCACCCTTGGTCGCGAGGATATGGTCGCGATAGGCTTGGGTTTCGGCCTCGGGGTCGATGCGGCTGACGGTCAGGTGCGGCATGTCGCCCGCCAGCGTCTCGGTCAGATGCGCGGCCGGGTCAGTGGTGGTCAGCAGCACCTCATGCCCGCGTGCGGCGAGCTCGACCGCAACAGCGGCGGCGATGGTCGTCTTGCCCACCCCGCCCTTGCCCATGGTCATCACCAGCCCTTTGCCAGCGGCCTCGATGCCGTCGACCAACGCGGAAAGTGGCGGCAGATCGGTGTCGGTCTTGCGCGCCTTGGCCACTGTCAGATCGACCGGCGTGCCCATTCGGCGCAGCGCATCCAGACCCACGAGGTTCTCGGGACGCAGCGCAAAGCGCGCTTGCGGAAGGGCGGCGAGGGCCCCGTCCATCCCGTCCAGCGCCGCCCGGTCGCGTGCGATCAGGCTGGCGGCCAGCGCATCCCCCATCGCATCCTCTGGCATCAGCCCGTTGATCGCCAGATGCTGGTTGCCGATGCCGATCTCGGCCAGTTCCCGCGATGTGCGCGCGGCCTCGGCCAGCGAGCTTGCGCGCGGGCGGGCCACCAGGATCAACCGGGTGCGCGCGGCGTCCGACAGGCTTGCGACCGCCGCCGCATAGCGCGCACGCTGCTTTTCCAACCCCGCCAGCGGGCCAAGGCAGGAGGCATCGCCGCCGGTTTCCAGAAACCCGCTCCAGGCGCCGGGCAGTTTCAGCAAGCGGATGGTATGGCCGGTGGGGGCGGTGTCGAAGATGATGTGGTCATAGAGCCCCGTCACGGCATCGTCGGTCAGCAGTGCAGTGAACTCGTCGAAGGCCGCAATCTCGGTGGTGCAGGCGCCGGAGAGTTGTTCCTCGACGCCCTTCAGAGCCTTCTCGGGCAGCACGCCGCGCATTGGCCCCACGATCCTGTCGCGATACTCGGCCGCCGCCGCCTCGGGGTCGATCTCCAGCGCGTCGAGGCCGGGCACGGCGGCAATCGGTGTGATGTGGTTGCCGATCTCGACCCCGAACACCTGGCCGACGTTCGATGCCGGGTCGGTCGAGACCAGCAGAACCCGCTTGCCCGCATCGGCAAGACCGACCGCCGTGGCGCAGGCGAGCGAGGTTTTGCCCACGCCGCCCTTGCCGGTGAGGAAGACAAATTTGGGTAAATCGTTGAACATGAATTCTCCTTTCGCCGCCTTTGAGGGGCGGTCGGTAATACAGGCAGTGTCGTCGCAAAGATTGCGGCGCGCCTTGAGGTGGATCAGCCTTTTGGCGGCATTAGCAGCAGCTTCCGGCCTTTTCGCTGGCGGGCGCCGATTTCGCGCTGCCGCCACAGCATCCCGTGGCCGCGGCGGGCGCGGCCTTCGCCTCTTCCGGCATCAGCTTCTCCGCCAGCCCATAGATGTTCTTTGCCGAGGCTTCCTTGACCATGCGGCCCACGGCGATGGCCTCGCGCATCTGGGCGTCGGTCACCCCAACCTCCGCTGCCTTCTTCGTGTGGTAATTCAGGCAGGGCTCGCAACTTGCAGCGATGGCCGCGCCGAGCGCGATCAGCTCGCGCACCTGTTCGGTGATCTCAAGCTTTGGCGCGGCGAGGCCGGCCCATTCGGCCAATTCGGCGCGGCTAGGATAGCGCGCCTTGGCCTTGAGCGCGCCATCAACCAGAAAGACGGGCAGATCGTCGCCCTCACTCTCTTGCATGATCTGGCGGATCGTCTCATTGGCGGCAAATTCCACCGGCTCGCGGCTGAGGCCAAAGCGGCGCACAGCCACGCCCTGCGCCTTCAACCAGTCCAGATCGGCGGCCAGATCGACCAGCTTCTGGTCCACATCCGTGCCGCAGATGCCGGTCGAGCAGCACATGGCTGGGTCGTAAACGGTAATCGTCGTCATTTCGCAGTCTCCTTCGGAGCGCAGACTTGTGGGGTATAGCAACAGGGCGCCTCGTCTTCCGGCGCGCGAGTGGCGATGGCCTCGATCAGATCCCGGATCGGCACGAGCGCCGAGGGGTCGAGCGCGTAGCAGACGCGGGGATAGTCGATGGCGCCCGTCACGATCCCGGCGTCCTTCAGGATCCGCAGATGTTCCGACACCGTCGACTGGGCAAGTCCCACTTCGTCGACGATGTCCCCGCCGATGCAGCCGGGCTTTGACAGCAGGAACGCAATGATCCTTACGCGGGCGGGATGCGACAGTGCCTTTGCGACCTGCGCAATCTGGTCTGTTTCAAGTGTTGGCAACGGTTCCAACGTATCTCGGTCAAGCATCTTGGAGGCTCCTGTATCGTCGTTAACCGATATATATTCATCGGGGGTTGACGATACAAGAGCTATCTTGCTTGGGAGAGATAACTCCCCACGTTGCTGAAGTGGAGAATTTTTAACAGCGCTCCGCAGTGTCGTGGCCGTTGTGTGCAGGGCACTGTGTTCGCAGTTAGTGACCGCGTTATACGACAGGACGTCTTCCATGTTGGCGCGACTGTTCATGCCTAAGAACGCGACCATAGCAAGAAAACGGCCGCTGCAACTGCTGCAAGCGTCCCAAGAAAGACGAGCGCGACGCGACGCCGAGGCCTGATCGAAGCGGTACCGGTCCTTGACTGCCCGAGAAGCTCCCTTCCGGCCTGCGTCAGAGCATAGTGGCCGGCGCGCGGGACGCGTAAGAACCCAAGATCGACGAGGTGTTCGGCGAGGTCCACAACCTGTGGAGCGCCTCCGTCGAGATCGAGATCACCGTCCTCTGCCGACTCGGCGCACTCAAGCAGAGCGGTCCACGTAGCGGATGGCGCATTCCCATTCGGCGCGGCGTTCGATCTGTCTGCGCTCATGACGTCAACCACCGTTTCGCGTCTTTTCCCAGACGCGTGTCCAGGCCACACGTTCGGCCGGGCGAACCAGCCCGTCCCGCTCGAGGCGCCGCAGAAGGTGTAGGATCCCGCTGTTGCTCATCCCAAGTGCATCGCGCAGCTCGGCTTGTGTGCGTGGGCGCTCAAGCGAGTCCAGAACATAGCAGCGTCTCTCCTGGGGGCCGAAAGACTCTCGGCGCCGTTGGCGCGCTAACGCGGCTCGCTGCATCATGCGGAATCCTGTCGGTCGTCGGACTTGCCAGTAATGTTCGCAAGGGCGTCCTCGATGGAGCCGGCATAGTGGACGAGTGGCCGTTTCAGGCCGTGGGTCACGAGCACGCGCTGGATGTCGCGGCTGGCCCCCGTCAACCAAAGGCCGACGCCACGCTTGTGTGCCTTGTGCGCAAGGCCTTCAATCATGTTGGCCCCGGTCGAGTCGAGGAAGGGCACAGCCGAGAAGTCGACGATCAGCGCTTTGTGTTTGTCCTGGATCCGGTCGAGCACCGATCCGATCGAGGCCGTGGCACCAAAGAAGAGTGCGCCGGTGATGCGATAGACCACGACCTCGGGGTTTGCCGCGGCGTCCTCGTCATAGGATGCGCGCGGGTGGGTGGTGTCCGCCTCATCACGGCTGACGAAGGCAGTGTTCGCATCAACCCCGGTTGTCTGGCTCATACGGTTAATGAACAGGACCGAACCAAGCGCGAAGCCGACAACAATTGCCTCGGTCAGATCGCGGAAGATGGTCAGGAAGAAAGTCGCGCCAAGCACCGTCGCCTCGCCCCAGCCTGAGCGCAGCAAGATCGCGATGGCGGGTTTCTCGATCATGTTCCAGGCGACGACGGCTAGGACACCCGCCAGCGCGGCGAGCGGAATATAGGCCGCAAGGGGGGCGGCGACGAGCATGAAGAGCAGGATGAACAGGGCATGCAGCATCCCGGCAACCGGCCCATGCGCGCCCGCACGCACGTTGGTTGCCGTCCGCGCAATGGTTCCGGTCACGCAAAAGCCGCCAAAGAGCGAGGCCCCGATATTGGCTGCCCCCTGCGCGAGAAGCTCGCAGTTGGAGCGGTGCCGCCGACCGGTCATGCCGTCGGCGACGACCGCCGACAAAAGCGACTCGATAGCGCCAAGCAGGGTGAAGGAGAGCGCCGCTGGAAACACCGCCATGATCTTCTCCATCGACAGCTCTGGGAGCGTCGGGGCGGGAAGCGACGACGGGATCCCACCGAATTTGGTACCGATGGTTTCCACCGGCAGCCCCAAAAGCGCGACAGCTGCCGCCCCTGCCGCGACCGCAATCAGCATACCCGGCCAATGCGGACGCCACTGGCGCAGGCCAAGGATGATGCCGACTGTTGCGACGGAGAGCAGAATGGCTGCGGGTGTGATACTGTCCCGGGCCGCCCAGAGAACAGGCAGCTTTTCGAGAAGCTCACCGGGTTCATGATCCAGCGTCAGGCCGAAGAGTTCCCTGATCTGGCTGGCGAAGATGATCACCGCGATCCCGGCCGTGAATCCGACAGTCACAGGAAAGGGAATGAACTTGATGAAAGTGCCAAGCCGCAGGAACCCGACGGCGACCAGCATCAAGCCCGACAGGAAGGTTGCGAGGATCAGCCCGTCCATTCCGTGCAGCATGACGGTGCTGGCCACCAGGACGATGAAGGCACCAGCTGGGCCACCGATCTGGAAGCGCGACCCGCCAAGAAGCGAGACGAGGAAGCCGCCGACTATCGCGGTGTAAAGCCCTTGCGCCGGAGTCGCCCCGGAGGCGATGGCGATTGCCATTGAAAGCGGCAGAGCGACGATGGCAACGGTCAGACCGGCAATGGCATCCGCCCGCAACTGGGGCAGTCCATAGCCCTCACGCAGGACCGTGAAGAGTTTCGGAGTGAAGAGTTCGGCAAAGCTGGGTGCCGCGCTCTGTCTGGTGGTCTGGTCTTTCATCTTCGGCCGCACCTTTGAGGGTTGCGGCGGGATCGTCGGCTACTTGTCGGCGGTCGCCGTCGCGGGTTGAGGGATCAATGTCTGGGTGGAGGCACCTTCAGGCGCACACCGCGTCCGCCGGCCGTGCTGACGGAGCCTTCGCCAATCAGTTCCGCACCGGCAAGTTCGAGCGCTGCAACGACCTTGGTCAGGCTGTCCACAACACCGCGCACGTTGCCGGGGCTTGCCTCCATGCGCTGAATCGTCGGCACAGAAAGCCCTGCCAGTTCGGCCAGGGTCTTCTGGTCGATACCGAGCAAAGCACGTGCAGCGCGCATCTGGGGGCCAGTGATCATGAGGTCACCTCTAAACAGATTGATGACCAACTAAACCTTTATATATAATATTTCAAGTATCAGTATAATTGTATTAAAGTGCTTTATTGCCGGATTACCATCAGGGCCTTCTCTGGCCTCCATAGTTATACTGGCTAGGGCGTGTTCTGCTTTCCAGCAGCGCAACCAGCCTGTTACCGTCCATGTGTGTGAGCGGTAGCTCGGTGATGTCTCCGTCAGCGATCCGTGCAGAGAGACCATCACCCGCGGGCAGCGGAAGGTCCAACCGTGCCGTATAGTCCTCGACCGGCTACCGAAACGTGGTGTCCGTGTCGGTCCTCCTACAGGTCCACTGCCGCAGGCGTCCAGTCATCGGCTCGCCGTCACTTCGAAGTCTGCCACATCCGGTATCGTCCCTGCCCGGTCACCTCGCGGATAAGTCCCCGCGCCTCCATCCAGTGTAAGTTGCGCTGAACGGCGGCACGGCTGGCGCCGGTCAGGGCCTCGCCCATCGGAGCGGAGACAAGGGGCCATTCGGTAAGCACGGCGCGCAATGCGCGCGGGGTCTTGCCCGAGAGCAGGGTCATCTCGGCTTCCGCCCGCTCTGACCACGACTCAATATCGTCGAGGTGCCGCATCGCGGTCAGGCATGCCGTTTCCATCCCGTCGAGCCAGCGCGCCAGACGGTCGGTGGGTGAGCCGCCAGCGCGCAGCCCCCCTGCCCCGCCCAAGGCCAGCGGCGCAAAGACGGTTCCCTTGCCCTCGCTGACGGCGATCCTCGCGGCCGTGACCGCCGCCTCCATTCGATCGCCCTGCAGCCCGAGGCCCGCGAGGCTCCAGAGGTGAAAACCCGCGCAGCCGCGGGTGATCGGGTGAAGATCGGCGGCTCGCGCCATCAGGTCCAGCCAGCTTCCCGCGCGGTCCGCGAAGGGCTCTGCCTCATCCACCATGTTTTCGGGATCTCGACGGTCCAGGAACGCAGAAAGGTTTGTCTCGGGGCCGGGACCGCCTGTCAGACGCCGCACGGCCCATCCGACGCGCGCGAGCGCCGCACTGTCCTCCTGAACACCTGACAGGCGCATAGATATCCAGAGCGCCAGGCGATCCGGGCCAATCCGGTCCCCCACGAACCAGCTCAGGTCGGCCGCCTCGATCAGGGCAAGCCTGTGCCGCCATCCTTCCGGGCCGCGCTTCAGCCGGTCGTCCAGCGCACCGACGCGACCGGCCACACGGGCAAGACGCGCGGCATGACCCGCCTCTGCTTTCCGCCAATCGTCGAGGACCTCGGATTCACGCGGTTCGGCCCGTGGTCCGGGCGGCAGATAATCCGGCTCCTCTTCCATGGGACCGGGCAGGAACCAAAGATCGCCCTCGGGCGACTGTTCCACCTCCTCAGCGTCGAGGAAGAGAGTTTCAGATTCATCATGAAAGGCAGGTGCTTGAGGTTTCATATGTGCAAAATACTGGTATTTTGCGCTTTACCCAAGGGTTTTGTCAGAGTGCGCCTGCGATCATTATATAGCACGCGCGGGCGATGGTCGACGAGGGCTCTCTCGTCGCGCTCAGCCTATGGAAACCAAGGGCTTTCCGTTGAGCAGGGCCACAGAGAGCGCTCTTGCATCCGTTTATAAACGGTCGTTTATTAGAGGTATATTAAATTGCAAACGGCCCGTTTTCATGCCCCTGATTGGTTATGCGCGCGTCTCCACAGAGGATCAGACCCCCCTGCCCCAGTCTGAGGCACTGCAGTCTGCGGGATGCGCCGAGATCTTTGAAGAGCACGCCTCGGGCGGCAATCGCGCGCGGCCCGTGCTTGCACGTGTGCTGGAGCGGATTGGCAAGGGCGACACGCTGGTCGTCGTGCGGATCGACCGGCTTGCGCGGTCTTTGTCGCACTTGCTTGAGGTGATCGAAATACTGGAGGGCAAGGGGGCGTTCTTCCGCTCGCTCCAGGACCCGATCGACACTGCCTCGCCCCAGGGCAAGTTCACGTTGCAGGTTCTGGGCGCTGCGGCTGAATTCGAACGCGCTCTGATCCGCGAGCGTACCAAAGCCGGACTTGCCTCGGCACGCTCAAAGGGCCGCTTCGGCGGCAACCCAGGTCTTCGCGCCAAGGACCCTGAAGCGCTGCGCAAGGTGCGGTTGGCACGACAGGACGGCTACATGGAGCGCTTGAACGAGACAGCGCAGGATTGGGTGCCCCATGTACGCCGCCTGCGGCCGAATATGGCCTGGGAAGACGTGCTGCGTATCATCAATGCTCCCCTGCCCCACGACCGCCACTGGACCCAAAGCCGTTTGCTCCGCGCCGTGAAGGCATACGTGGGGGACGGATTCCTGCCCGCTGAAGTGCTTGGGCGCGCTGGACGTCGCGAAACTGACGATCGCCTGCCTGCGATTGTCGCTGCAATCAAGGGTGCTGACCCCGAGATCACCTTGCAGGCAATCTGTGACCGACTGGAATCCATGCGTGAGCGCACCCCGCGCGGTCGCACCAGCTGGCAGCCTTCTTCCGTCAGAATGCTGCTGGAGCGTGCTGAAAAGCTGGGGCTCCTCCGAAGATGACACTTGTGTTGGCCTAACCGATTGCCACTAAATCTAGAAAGTGCTTGCACGAATCTGGTTGGTCGGGCAATAGTCTCGAAAAATAACGCGCGGTCACATAAAAAACGCGCCCACGGATCGGGGCAGATATGAGTGAAGTAGAGCAGGATCTAGACATCGCCATCGGGCACTACGCGGAACTTCTCGCGTCGAACCTGCATGCTCAGCGCGCTGCCCACTTCCCGCCGGATGCAAAGAAGGTGATGCGCACTTTGACTAGCGGCGAAGCTGCTGAACTCCTTGGCGTCGATCATACCTATCTTCGTAAGCTTCATCGAGAAGGAAAGATCGTTGACGTCGAGACGACGGCTGGAAGTCATCGCCGCTATACCCTCGACGATATCTGGGAAATCCGTCAAACTCTTGAAGGAAATGCAAAGAAGTCTGGAACTTACGTGCCTGGACGTCGCGACGGTGACGAGCTTCAAGTCGTTTCAGTGGTGAACTTCAAGGGCGGCAGTGGCAAGACGACGACGTCTGCTCACCTCGCTCAACGCTTGGCGCTTAAGGGGTACAGGGTTCTTGCGATCGATCTCGACCCTCAAGCATCCCTTTCAGCTCTTCATGGAATCCAGCCGGAACTCGACCTTATGGAGGGCGGGACCCTCTATGATGCCGTTCGCTACGACGATCCGGTTCCGATCGGCGAAGTGATCCGCAAGACCTACATCCGCGGCCTTGATCTCATCCCGGGCAACCTTGAACTCATGGAGTTCGAGCACGAGACGCCTGCTGCTATCCAGCGAGGAGGAGCGAAGGCGTTCTTTGCGAGAGTTCATGATGCTCTCGATAGTGTTGAAGCAAACTACGACGTTGTTGTGATCGACTGCCCGCCGCAGCTTGGTTTCTTGACTATGTCAGCACTTTCCGCGTCCTCGGGTGTCCTCGTGACGGTTCACCCGCAGATGCTTGACCTCATGTCGATGTCCCAATTCCTGCGAATGACTGCGGATCTCCTTGGAGTAATCAGGGATGCAGGCGCAAATCTGCGCTTCGATTGGCTGCGCTTTTTGCCAACGCGATACAAAGTCGGCGACGCGCCACAAACCGAAGTCATCGCTTTCATTCGCGGGCTGTTTGGGAGGTCGGTCCTGACCAATCACATGGTTGAATCGACCGCAATTTCTGATGCCGGCTTGACCAAGCAAACGCTCTACGAAGCTGACAAAAAGGACTTCACGCGTCAGACGTTTGATCGTGCGATCGAATCCATGAACGCAGTCAACGATGAGATCGCTGAAATCATCCAGAACACATGGGGGCGGAATGGCAAGAAAGCCTAAACTCGGCCTGCCGCTGCAGACCCTTCGCAACGCTCCTGACGCTCTTGAAGGGCGCCGACTGCGTGGCGGTGTTTTTGAGATCGATCCGGCGCAGATTGTTACCGAAGGACGGTTGGATGACAGGCTTCAGATTGAAGTTGAGGGCCTGAAGAACTCTATTTCCAAGAACGGTCAGCGTGTGCCTGTCTTGGTCCGCCCACTGGAAGGCGATCGCTACAACCTGATCTATGGCCGCAGACGCCTGGAAGCATGTCGCGAACTCGGTATCAAAGTTCGAGCCATCGTCACAGAGGTTGAGGGTGATCAAGCGCTTCGAGATCAGCTTCTCGAGAACCAAGAGCGTCGTGATCTGAGCTTTATTGAGCGTGCGCTCGTTGCGACGGCACTTCTGGACGGTGATCATTTGGAAGGGGCTGAGCGCACCAATCGAGGTGTCGCCGAAGTCCTTAACCTCCACGAAGCTGGGGTTTCACAACTCTTGAGTGTCGTTCGGACGGTCGGCGAGGAACTCATCCAGGCAATTGGTGCGGCTCCCGGGATTGGTCGCCCGAGATGGGAAGAGCTCAAAAAGGCTTTGGGTGCCTACGACGGTGATCGAGACCAACTGCAAGCCGTAGCTCATGCAGCCAAGTCCGAAAGTTCCGGCTCGGTCGATGAGGTTTCTGAGCGTGCGTTTCTCGCAGTTCTGGCAGCCGCGAAGAGCGCAGAGAAGAAAGCAAGCCCGTCTAGAAAAGGCGTGCCTGCTTTGGCGATCCCCGGTGTCGGAGCTGCGACGGTCAAGACCGGCCGCCAAGGCAAGCAGCTTAAACTCGATCTGACTACGGATGAACCTGATTTTATCAGCTGGTTGGAGGGCAATGCCCCAAAGCTGATTACCGAGCTTCATGAGCGCTGGAAGCGTTCAGAAGACTGAGGAAGAGCAACCAACAAGAAGGAGGCACGATACAGGCAAAAAGAAAAAGGCCCCGAGAAGCTAGCTTCACGAGACCTTTGCAAGGTTTCGCACCGGGATCAGCCCGCTACAAAATCTCAGTTTTCGCACTTCTGAATGTAGCGTTCTGGCCCCTACCCCGCAAGCGCAAAGCGATTCGCGGGCCCTAGAATTTTTGTCTTCGTGAACATTTACATGGAGTACACACCAATTTCGCCGTTTATGCGGCCGATTTCGCACGCTCATTTGCGCGTCATCGAGCGACCCGAGGCATCTGTTCCGGCCAGACCCGTTAACAAGTGGGAACTCCTGCGCGAGCTCTCCAAGGCGCAAGCGGCCTTTGGGGTCTCGGAACGTGATCTGACTGTTTTGCAGGGGCTCCTCAGCTTCTTTCCGGACGATGCGCTTGGCGGGAACGCCGAGATGGTCGTCTTCCCCTCGAACAAGGCGATCTGCGAGCGCCTGAATGGCATGCCGTGCTCAACGATGCGTCGTCACCTCGCGCGTCTCGTCGAGGCTGGCTTGCTCCAGCGGCGCGATAGCCCCAATGGGAAGCGCTACGTCCGCAAGCACGGCGAAGACCGCGTCGCCTTTGGCTTCGATCTTTCCCCGCTCTACTGCCAGTCCGAGGAGATAGCACGGGCCGCAGAGGCCGTACGTGAGGCTGAGGAGCGCGTCAGGCGCCTGAGAGAGGTCGTAAGCCTCATGCGACGCGATCTCGCGGCCCTCGCCGAGTTCGGAGACGAGATGCAGCCAGGCCTAGGCTTCTGGGATCAGCTTCGCGACAAGGCTGCCCTCACAGCCCGCGCGCTTCGCCGCAAACTTTCAATTGAGGACCTCGCGGCCTATCGAGCCGATCTTGAAGCTCTCCTTGACCAGGCACGCAACATCATTGATGGCCCTGAAACAGAAGAAATGAACACCAATGATGCCCAATCTGAGCGCCATCATCATAATTCAAATAAAGAATCTATAGATTTTGAACCTGCTTTAGAAAAAAGCGGGGCGGCGGCGGGTGTGCCAGATGTGGATACGAATGTGCCGGTGGCTGACGTTGATGAACAGGACACAAGACATCTACCAAAGATCCCGCTCCACCTAGTGATAGCGGCATGTCCCTCGCTGAAGACCTTCTACCAAGGTGAGATCCGGCATTGGCATCAGCTTTTCGATGCGGCGTGCCATGTGCGGCCAGCCATGGGGATCAGTGCGTCTGTATGGGAAGAAGCACAGCGGTTCATGGGTCCGGAGCAAGCGTCGATCGTCGTTGCTGCGATGCTGGAACGCTTCGCCGACATAAGATCGCCTGGTGGATACTTGCGAGCTCTGACTACCAAAGCTGCGGCCGGTGAGTTTTCCTGTGGGCCGATGGTCATGGCATTGATTGGACGACGATCTGCAGCTTAACAGCTGTTAAGGTTCACTCACTGCGGACTGTTTCGCCACCTCGGGATTGACGACTTAACAGCTGTTAAGGTCCTGCCTCAGGAGCGTCAGAATATGAGAGGGAAAGGTTTGTTGGTTTGAGGGATGACGGGAAGTGAGATCGGGAGAGTGGCTTCCGGCGCCCGTCGTGGAGAAGATCTGATGGCGAAATCTGCCCAGAAAGTCACCCTGTCCCCCTCTCGGGATATTCCCTTCGACAAGCTCGTACTGAGCCAGTCCAACGTCCGGCGCATCAAGGCTGGCATCTCGGTCGAGGAACTGGTCGAAGACATCGCCCGCCGCGGGTTGCTGCAGAGCCTCAACGTCCGGCCCGTTCTGGCCGAGGACGGTTCCGAGACTGGCAAGTTCGAAATCCCCGCTGGCGGTCGGCGCTTCCAGGCGCTGTCTCTCCTGGTGAAGCAGAAACGCCTGGCCAAGACGACGCCCATTCCCTGCATAGTGCGGGACGCGAATTCCACAATCCTCGCCGAAGATGACTCGCTCGCCGAGAACATGCAGCGCGCTGCCCTGCATCCGCTCGATCAGTTCCGCGCCTTCGTGGCGCTGCGGGAGAAGGGCCAAGGAGATGAAGAGATCGCGGCCGCCTTCTTCGTAACACCGCAGGTGGTCAAACAGCGCCTGAAACTCGCCGCCGTGGCCCCTGCCCTGCTCGAGCTTTATGCCGAGGATGAAATGACGCTGGAGCAACTGATGGCCTTCACGGTCAATCCAGACCATGAGCGTCAGGTTCAGGTCTGGGAGGCGATCCGGTCGTCCTGGAGCAAAGAACCCTATCAGATCCGGCGCATGCTGACCGAAACCTCGGTACGCGCGTCTGACCGTAGGGCCGTCTTTGTTGGGACCGAAGCTTATGAGGTGGCGGGCGGCACCATGTTGCATGACCTTTTCCAGGGCGATGACGGCGGCTGGCTGGAAGACCCTGCCCTGCTCGATCGTTTAGTCAGCGAGAAGCTTCAGGCTGAGGCCGAAGCGATCGCGACCGAAGGTTGGAAATGGATCGAGGTCTCGCTCGACCTGCCCTATGGCTACAGCCACGGTTTGCGGCGGCTGAGCGGAGATCCAGCGCCGATGACGGATGACGAAGGCGCGGCCCATGCCAAGCTGCTTGCCGAGTACCGGGCGCTCGAGGAGGAATACAAGGGCCAGGATGAATTCCCCGAAGAGATCGACGCGCGTCTTGGCGAGTTGGAAGTCGCGATGGAGAAGCTCGAGGTTCGGCCGCTGATCTTCGACGCGGAGGAGATCGCACGGGCAGGGGCATTCGTGACGCTTGACCGCTATGGCGAGCTTGCCGTCTATCGGGGCTTCGTGCGGCCCGAGGATGAGCCACGGGCAGACGTCGACGTCCACAGCGGTGAACAGGCGGCAGACAGGCAGGGCGCTGAGCTTTCAGCTCAGAGCAGCGCGGACGGTGTCGGCCATGGTACGGTGATCACCTCTGCCGGTCAGGCGCTTGCCTCCAACGTGCCCGACGACGAGGACGATGGTGCCTTGAAGCCCTTGCCCGAACGGCTGGTCATGGAGCTGACGGCGCACCGCACCCTGGCCCTGCGGGAAGCTGTCGGGCGTTCTCCTGACGTCGCCCTGACGCTGCTGCTCCTGAAGCTCGTCAACGACACCTTCCGGACGTCCAGTTCGGCCGGCAGCTGCCTGGAGGCTTCGGTCCGTCACGTCTACATGTCCGCGCAGGCGAGCGATCTGAAGGATAGCGTGGTGGCCAAGCTGGTGGATTATCGCCACGCCGAGTGGGAGGCCGACTTGCCGCTCGGCGACGATGCCGTTCTTTGGGACTACCTGGCTTCCCTCGATCAGGCGAGCCGGCTGTCCCTGCTCGCGCATTGCCTCAGCTTCGGGATCAACGCGCTCCACGAGAAGGTGAACCCCTATGGTGCTGGTATCTCGGCCAGCGGTTTGACCAAGCGGATGACCCAGGCTGACGTGGTCGCACAGGCGGTCGAACTCGACATGGTCGAGGCGGGTTGGCAGCCGACCGCCTATACCTACCTGAACCGCGTGCCCAAGGCACGGATCCTCGAGGCCGTGCGCGAGGCGAAAGGGGAGGGGACGGCGCAACTCCTCGATCACCTGAAGAAGGGCGAGATGGCGACCGAAGCCGAGCGTCTGCTGAAAGGCAGCGGCTGGTTGCCGGAGGTTCTTCGCCGTCACGATCTGGCAGCACTCGACGACGCGGAAGGGCAGGGGGCGCCTGAGCCCGTTTCCGACGCCGGCCAGGCCGAAGATGTCGACCTTCCCGCCTTCCTCACCGCTGACCTGCCGGGCGATGATGCGTCGATGATGGCTGCGGAGTGATCCGCGCCATCCGAGGGCGGGGAGACCCGCCCTAAATCACATAAAAACCAACAATATCAATATGATGAATGCAATTTTGTGCATTCAGAATGAGGAATCATGTCTGCAACGACCATTCTCGACACCGCGCCGCTAGGGGCGCTCATTCGCTACACCGATAGCAGTCCCAAACCTCCGTCGCGGTTCACGAAAAAGCTCGCGGCCTGGGAACGCTCGAACGGCGTCGGCCGTCTCGTCAAGAAGGAGCCGCCGCGACCCTATCCAACCTGGACGGCGCCGGCGTCGTTCACGCTGCACGAGGGGAACTTCTCCTCGGACGGGGTCATTCTCGTCACCATCATGCGAACGCATTCGGCTGACAGTGCGTTGACCTTCGAGGTCGCTGAGGAACCACAGCCCGGGCAGGTGCGCGTCCTGGTGGATTTTGGCGGCTGCACGGAGTTGCTCCACCTGGCCGAGTCTGTCACGGCGGCAGAGCTCTGGATCGCCAGAGAAGGCTATCGCAACGCGCGGCTCGAGATCGTCGGCAGCGAGGACGGCGATAGGGCAGGGGGCTCGGAGCTTGCCGCCTGAGCCCATGTAGAACCCAAGGGGCCCGCCAAAGCGCGGGCCTCTCACCCATCACGACCCTGTCCCGCGAGATCGCGGGGCACCATAGGATCCAATCCAACACGGAAGGAGGTCTTCTACCAAATGTCTGCCCGAGAGGCTGGCAGCGATAGCATCAGCGGGACATCCGGCTCCAGTCAGCGGTCGCACCATCCCCCGCTCGCCATTCCCTTCCTTGCCCCGAATCCTGTCTTCGAGATCAACCCGCGAGGGGTCGGACTACGGGCGAACCCGTGCCGCCGGGTGGATTCGGACGAGCCGAACGCACCCGGTGATGTCAGCCAGTCTTCGGGCCTGCGGGGCCCTGTCGCGCGGGGGATGGTCCTCCGCCTCCAAGACAGGAGCCAAACAGATGTCCCGCAAAGATGCACACGCCTTCGCCGCCTCCCTCGCCGCCACGCTCATGGTCTCGATCGTCGTCTTCCAGGCAGGCGATGGAACCTTCGGCGCCATCCCCGCCGATGAAATCGACGGAGACGAGGTTGTGATCGTCTCGGAATACGATCCCTTCGGGTGAGGCTTCGGCCTCACTTCCCGAGGGCCCAGGCGTGGCACAGGTGTGCACCTGGGCCTACCACCGACAAAAAGATCGGCAATGCCGATCGGTGGAATAGCGGTGTGCGATCTGGCGCACATCATGGTGCGCACAGGGGCGGAATGCCAACATTCACGGTGACACATCAGTTGTCGCCTCAACGACGTGATCGCGGAAACCCGTTCCGGAAATGATGCCCGCAGGTTTATTTGGACTAAACCAGCCACATTGCACCTGCACTCTAGATTCTCTCTGAGAAACCAAATCGGCATGTCTGTGCGGTAAATCTTGGGTGTAAACCGGACTGGATAGCGATATATAGATGTTATGCCTGTCGATTTCTCTGCCTTATCGCCCGCTGAGTTCGAGGCGCTTTCAGCCGATCTTATCGGCCGTGCTCTTGGCATCCGCTTCGAGCAATTCGGCGAAGGTGCCGATGGTGGAATAGATGGACGCCACGCGCCGGAGGCGCAAAGCCTCACGATCCTACAAGCCAAGAGATACGAGAGATCTGCTATCTCAGCTTTGAAGCGTGAGATGTCGAAGGAGCGAGCGAAGATCGATCAGTTGGCGCCCGATCGCTACATCCTGTCAACGTCTGTAGCGATGACCCCACAACGGAAGCAGGACCTCGTGGAGATTTGCGGCCCCGCCATTCGATCTCCGGGAAACATCTTCGGGCGCGAGGATCTTGAAGCGTTACTGCGCGCTCATCCTGACATCGAGGAAGCTCATCCCAAGTTATGGACCCCTGCGAGCGGTCGTACGTTGAAGCGGATGCTAAATGAGACGCTGGATGAGCGCGAGGGCCGCTTGACGCCACCTTCGGTCCTTCAAGCTTTGCTTCCAAAGCCAGGGATTGACAGCAAGGTTGAGGCGGAGGCGCAACGGGATACCCTGTTCCTCGTCGGAGTACGCCCCGACCACGACCAGTTCATTCTATGGCTCGGTCCAAAGCTCGAAGCGCACGGGTATCGCGTTTTTTCCGAAATCCTGACCCTCGAGCCTGGAGACAGATGGCACAAGGAGATTGGAGTGGCACTGGAGCACCGCGCTGCGAAAGTTCTTGCGGTGGCGGGCGCGGCCACACGCGCCAACGAAGACGCTATGGATCTCATTGACAGGGCGAAAACGCTTGCCGCAAGTCTCGGCGACGCTCGCTTGATAATCCCGCTACGGATTGAGGAGGGGGCCAAGATTGATGGTCTCCGCGATGCGACGCCTGCCGATTTCACACGCGGTTGGGCGGAAGGGCTTTCGAAGCTTCTCGAGACGCTGCGCCGTCAAGGCGTGACGTACCGTCGTGAGAACATCGCGGTCGCAGCTCAATGGGACAGCTTCCGCAAGCGCGGTGCTGTTCCGCTGGTCCGCGAGCCAGAGTCCTTGGTCTCGAATTGGATTCAGATATTGGAAATGCCCGATGAACTCCACTTCTACGAGGCGACGGGAGCAGTCCAAACCGGCGTCCTCAAGAGACGGGTGCAAGGGCTGTCGTTTCCCGCCGTCGCGCATGAGCGAGGCGTGATCACTTTCGCAGCGCCGCCTGATATTGAGGAAAGCCTCGGAGGTGTGGCGAAGTTGCGCCTGCGTACATCTGTGCCGGTTGTGGATGCGGTGGATAAGGGTATGCCCGAGATCGGTGTCGCAGGGCGCGATTTGTCGAACATGCTCACGGGCCTGCTGCGCGATGGATGGGAACGGCACTGCAGGAAGATCGGCATGGTCGCTTACGCGTATTCCAACGGCGATGGCTTCCATGTGTCCTCCAGCCAGGTTGGAATTGGTGAACGGGTACCCTGGGGCCGGCAAGGCGAGCGCCGGTCGTCGATGCTGCGCAACATCGCCCGAAAGCATGTCTGGTCGTATGGGGTTACAGCGATTCCTCGGAACTGGCCTTTCTGGCACTTCCGCCTGAAGGCGCGCGTCCTTTTCGCGGAGGACAACGGTACTGAGCAGGGCGGACGCATAGACGACCCGAAGAAGATGCATCGCCTTCGCAGATCGGGCTGCAAGGGTTGGCGCAACAAGCAATGGCATGGGCGGCTTCTGGCATTCCTTCAGATCATGTCCGGTGAGTCGGCCTACATTCGGGTTTCGCTGGCTCCGGGCCAGGACATGCTTCTTTCAGCTGAGCCACTTCTCTTCACGTCACCGGTCAGCACCGCACTTCCAGACGTGGGCGACCCGGATGCCGAAGAGCAGGACGAAAGCACGGTCGGTCGGCCAGGGGCTGACGACGAAGATGCTGTGCCCGAAGGAGACGGTACATGAGGTTTTCCGAGGCACACTTGATCGTGGATCACTTCGACGAGCCAGAACTCGACTTCTGCCATGACCAGAGAAGTCACCACCCAAAGGATGGCCTTTATCTATATGGACCTCATGACGGTCCTAGGAAGCCTCGAGAGGTTCGAATTGGGGTTGTCGGGACGTCGGTCGGGATCGGCTACTTCCGCTCTTGGAGCCGACGGCTGCTTTCGGGGATACCGGTGCCGCCACCGGGGCCGACGGAGAAGAAGGACCGCCTCCATCTCGCGGATTTCGCCGGGCTCGAAGAGACATTCGGCGTTACGTTCGATCCAGATCGGCTCAGGGCCCTGACGGTCGAGTTCGACGCTATCGAGCGCGCGACGAGGGTGCAGAACATGCACGAGGCCGTCGATGCGGTCGCCCGTATCTACACTGAGCGCGTCCACAAATTCAGGCGGAACGAAGAGGGATCGATCGACGTATGGATATTCGTCGTGCCCGAGATAGTCTACGAGCGCTGCCGTCCGGAATCGAGGCGGACCGGTCTGACCCTCGTCGCCGGAAAAACGCCCAAGAAGCAGCGCGCAAGGTCACCCCAGTCATTCCTTTTCATGGACGAACGGTTCGACCCGCGCATCGAGGATGTGTTTGACGACATTCCCGACTTCCGTAGGCACATCAAGGCGACCTTGCTCTCGATCGCGCCATCTCAGATCCTGCGCGAGTCGACCCTCGAGCCGACAGCGTTCACCAACAATGCGGGCTATCCCAAGCGAACCACCCAAGACCCGGCGACAGTGGCGTGGAACATCGCGACGGGGCTTTACTACAAGACTCAGGACCGACCGCCCTGGAGGCTGTCGAACGTGCGCGAAGGGGTATGCTACATCGGGATGGTCTACAAAAACCTCCCGAACAACCGCGATAATCACGTCTGCTGCGCGGCGCAGATGTTTTTGAGTGAAGGCGACGGCGTGGTGTTCCGCGGCGCGAATGGCCCTTGGAAGACAGGCGAGTACGAGTACCATCTAAACGCCCACGTCGCGGAAGAGCTTTTAGGAACTGTGATCGAAGCGTATCGGGACCTGCATTCCGAACTGCCCAAGGAGCTCTTCATCCATGGGCAGGCGTCATTCAACGACGAGGAGTGGAATGCCTTCTGTCGCGCGGCGCCGAAAGGGACGAATGTCGTCGGCGTACGGATCAGGCCAACGGGTGGTGACGCAAAGCTCTTCCGTGCAGGCGACTACCCCGTGATCAGGGGGACGGCCCTAAATCTGGACGAGAAAAACGCCTACCTTTGGACGAGCGGCTACGTCCCACAGCTGGATACGTATATCGGGCCTGAAACACCCAACCCACTTATGGTGACGATCTTGCGCTCAAAGCATCGTCAACCAGAGATGCGGACGGTTCTTTCTGACATCATGGGATTGACAAAGATCAACTATAACTCGTGTAACTTCAACGACGGGCTGCCGGTAACGGTTCGCTTCGCGAAGATGGTCGGCGACATCCTTGTGATGGGTTCGGCGCGGGAGGGCGGACCGCAGCCATTCAAATTCTATATCTAGCGGGGCTGCCTTCGGGTATGTGCTCGGTTGCGGACAGTCTGTTCAAAGGGTAGCCGTCCTTCTCCTAGTGCTGCGCATGGGGCACGTTTGGACGTAGGGTGCCCTCAACTTATGGCTAGGTCGCTCGCGGTGTTACCGCTTCTAAGAGCTCCACGAACTATCGCGGTTTGCGACCCCGGCCAGACCATGTGATCGCCGGATTCTCAGGGTGCCGGTATTTCGCCACGACAGGTGCCGGGTGAATTTCGTCTCTGTGCCGACAAGTTCGGCTAGGGAGTAGCCGAGGTCTCGGGCGAAAGCGTCCACCTTGGCGCGGGCTTCCGCATTCTGATGATCCTCGAATGTGGAGATCGCCTCGGCGACGTCCTTCTGCATATTTTTCAGCTCGCTAAGCGTCAGTACCTCGAGATGGAAAGCAGCCGTTGGTGCGGTCCGTGTCCTGGATTTCCCGGTATCGATATCCCATCGCGGTAGGGCCCTGCATTTCTCGGCAGGCAAGGGCAGGCGTGAGAGCTGGTGATAGCCACTTAGGCCGCTAGCGGTGTGCTGGGCTTGGGGTAAAGCAGTCCCGATGGGCAAGGGGACATGGTCTGGCATGGGCTCCCCGCGCCTCTCTGTCCGCTGGGTTCTTCCTTCGACTGACAATCCCCTAATCCCGTTCGGTCTCCTGCGCGCAACCCCGCGTTAGTCCGGGCCGTGTCGGGCGTGTTCCACGCCCAGCCCGCTCCACTCCGGTCCTCTGGGGGTGTCCGGCGTCCATGCTGTCCACCGTGCACGCGTCACCCGACGGGCTTTTTCAGGGTCTTGTCGAAGGGACGGTCCCGAAGACAGGAAACACAGGAGCTTATCATGCAGAACATCGTCATCCTCGCCGGCAACATCGGCCAGAACCCCGAAGCCCGCACCACCCAGGGCGGCACCCAGATCACCAACTTCAGCCTCGCCACCTCGCGCCCCCGTCTCGCGGAAGGTCGCGTGATGCGCGAAGACAACGGCTACCGGGTCATGGACACGGAATGGCACCGCATCACCTGCTTCAACGGTCTCGGCAAGACGGTCGCGGAGCATTGCGAAAAGGGCATGAAGGTCCTCGTCCACGGCCGTATCCACTACAGCAAGTGGATCGACAGCATGGGCAATGACCGCTACGGCTGTGAGATCATCGCCGAGAAGGTCGACTTCCTCAGCCGCCCGAAATCAGCCGAGGGTCAAGACCCCGAGCTGGTCGACCGCGACGACGAGATCCCGTTCTGAAGAACGGGGTCTCCCCTCAGGCCCGGCGGGACAACCCGCCGGGTTCGCGGGATTGCAGCGAGGCGGCTTAGAGCACAAAGTGCCCTCGCCGGGACGGATGTAACTGCACGCGCATTCGTCCGCTTCGCTGCCCAAACCAAACATTAGACTTGGTGGAAGGCTACGTCGCCTTGATAGGAGATTCGAGGCTGATAGAAACTGGGGAAGGGGACTACAGAAATGTGCGTTATTGAGACAATTCACTGCAACTAGCATTGGAATATTGGTGCTAAATTGACCGGACACAATCATTACCCTTGGTGCACATGCGGGTGGTGCGTTGGCGGCGGCAACCGAAACGGTGGAGGCGCCAACGCTGCGCCAGTAACAAAGCCACTTCGGCCGGTCTATTCCGAGTATGAAAAGCACCAAGCGACGCAGACGCTGAAAGGCTACGGCGCAACAAGCTACTCTCGCTGCTTCGTTAATCCGAATGCATCCTGCCCCGTCTGCGGTCAGCCCGTCTATTTTTATGCTAATGAACACGGTAGTCGCGTCTTCTTTGATGAACTCGGAAAGCCTTGGGCAAAGCACCCTTGCACGGACAACGGGCGCCCCGCCTCGGGCTCTATGCGTGCTCGCCCCTCCAGAAGACCAGTTGTTGAAATCAAAGATATTCTCAGTGCCGAACAAAAGATCGACCAGAGAATACTACCTGTAGGTCGGAAAACGAGACGAGATTCCTGGAAGCTTGCGGTGGTGGTTGAAGTCCACTTTGCCGACTTCGGGATGGAAGTTCACGTTGAAGACCTTTCAAGCCAAAATCATCAGAAATATCGTTTTTTCATCTACTGTGACCAGCCGCTTTTGGTTGAAGGTGACCTCGTCAGTCGCCGTAGAGAGACGTTCTCATTTCTCCACCCGCAGTCACTTGAAGATACTACCGTTGTCAACGGGGACCGGCTGGTCGACTTCGAAGCGCTGGAAAAGGATATTGTCCCTAGCATAATTCCCGGTGATGTCTCAGAGATTTTGCCATCCGAGAGGAGGCACTTTGGGTCAGGAAGCGGCGGAACTGCCAAAGTGTCAGGAACACTACATTCTGTACTCGAAGATTTCGCCAAGAAGGGGATCGTGGGGCCCAAACTTGTTTCTCACTATTTGAATGAAACAGGCCGTGTGACTGCTGATGGTTCGCCTTGGACTCCTCGCCTTGCCTTTTTTCTGATTGCCCTATCCGGCGTCTCCCAAGAAAAACCGGTTAGGCAAAAGAAACGAACCGCAGGTAGTAAACCTCAAAAGGCTCGGAAGCCGCAACCACATGCACGCGCCAAGAAGCGCCCACGTTCATCTGGAACCCTGTCTGGCAATTCGGTTTCGCAATCAGCCAAAAACCACAAGCCACGTCCCGAACCCGCAGGTCGGCTCTCCACCGATGTAGATGAGTGGGCACGTATGCTCTCAAGACTTGGACGGGTTTCCAGAAAAGACGACGACGGCTGATGATTGCCCGGAACTACGATTGTCCGCATTTTTGCCTTCTAAGCATCTTTCGAGAGTGAAAGGAGTGCCGGTTTCCCGGTGACAGGTTGAAGGCTGGGAGAGTGGCTCCCGGCACCTGTCACGGGAGATATCCGATGGGTGTTGTGGAAGTTCTGGATCCGGTTCAGCCGGCGCGGGCTGGTGGCTGGAAAGTGGATGTGAGTCGGGGGGAGCGGAACGGGCGGGTGTCGTCCGAATGGTTCAACCGGCCCGATGATGAGCGGTATCTTTCGCTCGATGATCTCTGGGCCAATGTGAAGGGTCGGTCCAAGCGCAGCCGCAGCCGGGTGGTGCAGACGGCCGACATCCAGGTCGAGGCCGCGCGCGACAACCCCGAGCGCTTGCACCTGATGATGCCGAAGGCGCAAGAACCGGTCGCACCCACGCACTGGGCCTTCGGCCAGTTGGCCAGCATCGTCGGCGCTCCGGCCTCCTACCTGCGGCAGCTGCCCGCGCCGCTGGCGGGCATCAACCTGCAATATGGTCTGACCAACCACCGCGCCGAGCAGGTGAAGACTTTTGAGACCGAAGATGGCCGCACGGAACTGCGCGCCGTGACCGGCCCCGATTACGGCCGCATCCACGATTTCGAGCTGGTCGAGGCGGTGCAGCGCATCGCGGGCAATGGCACCGGCGACACGCGCTGGAAGGTGCCGGGCGTGCTGGATTGGTCGACCGGCGTCTATAACCCCGATGTCGAAATCAGCCGCGACACGACCACGCTCTATGCCTCGGACCGCGATGTCTTCCTGTTTCTTGTCGATGATCGCAACCCGATCGAGGCGGGCAAGTTGGCGGACGGCTCTCCCGACCTCTACTTCCGGGGCTTTTACTGCTGGAATTCGGAGGTGGGCGCCAAGACCCTCGGCATGGCGAGCTTCTACCTGCGGGCAGTGTGCCAGAACCGCAACCTCTGGGGCGTCGAGGATTTTCAGGAGATCCGGATCCGGCATTCGAAATACGCCGCCTCCCGCTTTGCCCATGAGGCGGCCCCGGCGCTGACGCGTTTCTCCAATTCCTCGCCGCAGGGCTTCGTGAACGGCATCAAGGCCGCGCGGCAGCAGATCGTGGCGCGCAGCGACGAGGATCGCGCGGATTTTCTGCGCAAGCGCGGATTCTCAAAAGCTGAATCCGGCAAGATCATCGAGAAGGTGCTGATGGAAGAAGGCCGCCCGCCCGAGAGTATCTTCGACTTCGTGCAGGGCATCACGCGGCTTGCGCGCGACAAGACCCAGCAGGATGCCCGCCTCGACATGGAAGGGCGCGCCAAGAAGCTCCTCGACCGGGTCGGCTGACAGAGCCCCCACGCAGCGATCGCCCGACACCGGGGCGGTCGCTGCAGCTATTTCTCAACATGCACGCCGTTGACTTTGCCCCGAAAGGACAGGGGGCGGCGGCGTGCGCATCTCAGCGAGACGCCCATGACCCCCCAGGAAGAAACCGTCATTCTCGAGGCACGCGACATCCTCGGCCGCTACCTTAGCCAGAACCCGGTCATCGGCAGCTGGCAGGCGCTGATGGACTATTGCGCTCTGACCGTGCGTGGCCCGATCGAGCGGTTCCATGTCCTCTATCTCGACCGCAAGAACCGCATCATCGCCGATGAGCTTTTGTCGACCGGCACAGTCGATCATGTCCCTGTCTATCCGCGCGAGGTGATCAAGCGCGCCCTGATGCTGAACGCCAGCGCCCTGATCCTGATCCACAATCACCCTTCGGGTGATCCCACGCCGTCCGAGGCCGATCTCAGCATGACCAAGGAGATCCAGAAGGGCTGCAAGTATCTCGGCCTGACGCTGCATGACCACATCATCGTCGGCGCCGGGACGGAGCTGAGCCTGCGGGCCCTCGGCAAGCTCTGATCGTGGCACCAGACCTGCTGCCGTCGCCCCTTCGAGGAAGAGGGCGGCGGTTTGGTCTTTGACGGATGAGGCGGGGAGAGAGGCTTCCCGCGCCGTTGGAGATATTGCCATGTTTGACCTTCCCCTGCCGATCCAACCGAGCCCGCGCCCGATGGGTCCTGGCGCAAATGGCCCAACTGTCGCTCCTGATCCCAGCCTGCCTTTCGCGCTGACGCGGATGCATCGGACGCCGGCAGCCCTGATGTCGGGCACCGCTGCCCCCGTGGTC
>TARA_R110002033_G_scaffold171219_2_pt1 | contig 29649 bp, 32 predicted proteins | sample TARA_R110002033 | Tara Oceans TARA_R110002033 (sample SAMEA4397051) | marine metagenome | biome: Polar Biome; feature: [SRF] surface water layer (ENVO:00010504); material: water (ENVO:00002006), including particulate matter (ENVO:01000060) such as... | depth 5 m
CCATTATTGGTGCGCCGTATTTTCTTTGGCTACTCCTTAGGACGAAATGATTTATGTCTCTTAGCACTCATAATTTATCTGTTGGCTACAATGATAAAGCCATTGTAAAACAGGTCGACCTAACTATTCCTGAAGGAAAAATCATCGCGTTACTCGGCCCAAACGGCTGCGGCAAATCCACTTTGCTAAAAGCCATGGCGCGTATTCTTTCTCCGATGGAAGGCCAAGTTCACTGGCAAGGTAAAAACCTTCACGGCATTGCGTCCAAGAAACTGGCTCAACAGCTAGCCTTGTTGCCGCAAACTCAGCCTATTCCGGAAGGAATTAAAGTCAAAGATTTGGTCGCCTATGGACGCAGCCCATATACTGGATTTTGGGGACGGATTAACAAAGATGATCAAGTAATAATAGACAAGATGATGGAAGAGACGGGCATTACCGAGCTTGCGGATCAATTGGTCAGCGAACTCTCCGGCGGCCAACGCCAACGTGTTTGGCTCGCCATGACCTTAGCGCAAGATACGCCTTATTTACTGCTCGATGAGCCAACCACTTATATGGATTTAAGCCATCAAGTAGAGTTGATGCACCTATTGCGTAAGTTAAACTTGCAAGGCAAAACCATCATCACGGTGCTACATGACATCAACCAAGCCGCTCGATATTGCGACCATCTCATCGTGATGAAAGAAGGGGAAATCATCACCCAAGGCTCGCCAGAATCAGTACTCACACAGAAGCTACTTAAAAAGGTTTTTTCATTGGATGCGCAAATTCATCAAGACCCAATCGCCAAAACACCAATGTGTGTGGTGGAGTAATTAATCCTGGCAATAACCTTGCTGATTGACAAAAAAGTAGCCAACAAGTTTAATGAGACTAATTATCGTTTACAATTATTACTTATTTCAATCATAGGAGCGATTCCATGCCGCACAATGCGGATCCAAGAGTGCAGCAAAGTGCTATGCACGCGCTATATTCAGATAACCATCATTGGCTGTATACATGGATACGTAAGCGCTTAGATAACCACTTTGACGCGGCAGATTTAACTCAAGATACCTTTCTGAGAATTCACGCTCGTCAAGACGTCGATACTATAACTCAGCCGCGCGCCTACTTAATGACCGTGGCAAAAGGGATTGTTAGTCATTTTTATCGCCGTAAATCGTTGGAAGATACGTACTTAGAATACATCGCATTATTTCCAGACCCAGTAACATCTTCCCAAGAACAGCAGCAAATTATTTTACAAACATTAGAACAAATTGATGCGCTCCTTAATGAGTTACCACGTCACGTCAAAACCGTTTTTTTAATGTCGCAAATCGAAGGCAAGAAATATCAAACTATTGCTAACGAGCTGGGGATGTCACTTATCAGTGTAAAACGCCATATGAAACAAGCCTATGTGCAGTGTTTGACTCTTATGGAGGAGGATTTTTTTGAATAGGACAAGCACATCGATAGCAAAACAGAGTCTTGAAGAAGCCGCAGACTGGCTTATACGCTCACAAGAAGCACCGCTGACCAACGAAGAAAAGACACAATTTAAACTATGGCAAGAAGCCAACTCAGATAACAGCAAAGCATGGTTGCGAGTACAACGACTCATGGGGCATGTTGAGACCTTACCCAAAGGTGTCGCGGCAGCAGTGCTCAATCGTCCTGACGACGAAAGTCGTCGTTTCGCTATTGGGAAATTGGCGCTGTTACTGGCGGCTGGACCTACTTTATGGGGCGGCTACAAAGCGATTGAAGTTCAGCAATGGACAGCCGATTACCGGACAGCAAAAGGTGAGTTTCAAGAAATAACCTTGCCTGATGGATCCTTGGTGAAACTAAATACTGCGACCGCATTTGATATGACATTCAACTCTCGCTCTCGCCTACTGTCACTGCGAGAAGGTGAAATCGAAATACGCACAGCGCAAGTAGATCCGCAACAATTCGGCGCATTTCTCATTCAAACACAGGAAGGCACAATAACACCTTTGGGCAACAGATTAACCGTGCGTCAATGCGATGGTTTTACTCAGCTTGCTGCACTAAACGGACAAGTACAAGTCGCTCCAAAGCTCGCTCAAAATAACGAAACGATGACGATAAAGACTGGCCATCAAGCCCAAATATCTAACTTTAAGTTGCTGTCTAGCCAATTGATATCTCCCACAACAACCGCTTGGTTAAATCAAATGATAGCCGCCCATGATATGCCCCTAAAGCAATTTGCTGAGGAAGTTTCCCGTTATCGAAAGGGCTATTTACGCATCTCGCCTGACATCGAAAATCTTATGGTGTCAGGTGCATTTCCAACATCCAACACTGACACCATTATTAATATGCTGACTCACACTTACCCTATTAAAGCCAAGCATCATCTAGGCGGCTATTGGGTCACTCTTGAGCCAGCTTAATACGACATTAGCAAGCTAATAAATTAAACCACAAAAATTAATGACAATTATTTTCATTTCGATTGATACCTTTTTTCTTTTCAAGTGGCTTATTAAATAGAAAACAAATAATCCAACGATTTTAAAAAAGGAGGTAGCAGTGGCTGCCCAAAGAGAACATTTTTTGAAAACCCATTTTCTGAAGTCGCCTTTCTTGAAAACACCGTTCTTGAAAACAAAGCTACACAGTGCGATCAGTGCCGCTATTATTGGCACAAGCTTGATCATGAGTGCTGGTGTCAGCTCATTTACCATGGCGGAAAATGCTCCGCAGGAAGAAACTCGTCAACAAATTATGATTCCAGCTGGAGAGCTTGGCAAAACGCTCACCGATATTGCGGTACGTCATCATATCGCACTCTCTTTTGATCCGGCTCTAACTCAAGGGCTCAAAAATGAGGCTGTTTCAGGTAACTTCTCTCCTCTTGAATTAATCGATGTCTTGCTGCAAAACACTAATCTCATCATGACACCAAACCAAGACGGCACATACAGCCTGATGGATCAAAGTGATTACACCATGTCCGGCTTGGCGGTTTCAGCCTCACAAATTAACGACAGCATACTGAGCGAATACAAGGGCGGACAAATTGAATCCGGTGGTCGATTAGGCGTGTTTGGTGAGCAGGATAGCTCTAATGTGCCTTTCAGCTTGGTGTCCTATACCAACAAAGCCATCGAAGATCAGCAGCTAGAAAGTATTGCAGAAGTGCTCGATAACGACGCTTCTGTTCAATCCGGGCATGGATATGGAAACTACTCAGAAAAATTCATGATTCGTGGCTTTGAGCTCGACAGCGACGCTATTTCCTACGGCGGACTCTATGGCATCCTACCTCGCCAAGTCGTTTCTACTAACGCTGTAGAAAGCGTGCAACTATTAAAAGGCTCAAGTGCTTTTTTAAACGGTGTCACTCCAGGTGGATCTGGTATTGGTGGCGCGATTAATCTTGAACCCAAACGAGCTGATGATGACCTTACTGCCTTAACACTGGATGCAACAACAAAAGGCCAATTCGGTATTAGCACGGATGTAGCGCGACGTTTCGGCAGTAACAATCAATGGGGAGTTCGAGTCAACGCATTACACCGCGATGGTGACAGCGCCATCGACAACGAAACCCGTGAAGAAACATCCATCAGTGTTGGCGTAGATTACCAATCAAAAAAACTTAATGTTTCTACCGATGTTGGTTACCAAAAACAAACTATCGATAGCGGACGCTCAATTGTTCATGTGAACAGCAGTTTAACAAAGATTCCAACCGTCCCTGACGCTGAAACCAACTATGCACCATCATGGGCAAACTCTGAACTAGAAACACTATATGGCATGGTTTCAGCAAATTATAAGTTAAACCAAGACTGGACATTAAACGGCGCGATTGGTGCTAATAAGAACAAAGAATATGGTGATTATTCTTCTCCCACCGTTAATAGTCTAAATGGAGATGCCACTGGCAGACGACTGTCCGTACCTTATGAATCTAATACTTTCTCCTCCTCTGTCAGCCTATTAGGAGATCTAACAACAGGCAGGGTGACCCACCAATTGAACCTTGCTTATTCAGGTTTTGTTAATAAAACCTATACTGCTTACACCATGTCTAACCCAACTTATGACACGAACATCTATAATCCGGTTGATATCGCTTATCCAGATACTGTTTTTGCTGATGGCAATATGGACAACCCAAATATTCGCTCTAAAACCGATACCAAAGGGCTTTCGTTTGCAGATACTTTAGGCTTTATGGATGATCGTATTTTGCTTACAGCTGGTGTGCGATACCAAGAAATTAACGTCAACAACTACAATTACGATGGCTCTGTCGACACGACTTACGATGACTCAGCCACATCGCCGATTTACGGCATTGTTTACAAACCGACTGACACCGTATCCTTGTACGCTAATCACATAGAAGCCTTACAAAAAGGCGAAAATGTCTCAACCAGCAGTAGCAATAACTATTCAAACGCAGGCGCAAGCTTAAAACCTTATACCTCTGAGCAAAATGAGGTGGGAATTAAATTCGAAGATGGAACATTGGGTGCTGGTGCTGCTCTTTTCGAAATAACCAAACCCGAAGCCTACGGTGAAGCCGGCAAAGCTTATGGTTACTACGGAGAACAACGTAACCGAGGCCTTGAGCTAAGTTTATACGGTGAACCACTAACAGGTCTGCGTATTAATACCTCGGCGACATGGTTAGACCCTAAACTAAAAGACACTCAAAACGGCACTAATGATGGCAACGACGCGGTTGGTGTTGCTAAGTATCGAATAGTGCTGGGAGGCGAATATGACATTCGCTCGTTACAAGGTCTAACGCTAGGCGGAAAAGTCATTCGCAGCGGTCCACAATACTTGAATGCGAACAATACACTTGAATTGGATCCTTGGACACGATTCGACGTAAACGCACGTTATGTCTCTAAAATTGCTCAACAAGATATTACTTGGCGTTTAAACATCACCAACTTGATGAATGAAGGTTACTGGGCATCGGCAGCTGGCGGTTACCTAACACAAGGTAACCCACGCGAAATCAAGTTATCTGTCTCCACCGAGTTCTAAATCACGCTAGTAATCTCGTGATGTTAATCGCCGATAAAATTCATTCCATTGGCGATTAACATCACTCTTCACAAGAAAAAGTCGTAAAACTCGCATTATTTTTTGAAATGACTAGACGAAAATTCCTCGCATTGAATGTCCAAAAACTCAGTTTTTTATGAGGTAACATATTCTCACTAGAGAAGTTCACCTCCTTTAAAAGCCGAGCAGAATAATGACCCTATCCTTTACAGATACAGCAACACCAATTGATTTTGACAAGGTAACTCACACGTTAAAAGAAGCCGGAATTCCCTCTTTGGCACGAGCCTCTATCCGTGAGCTTGTTGCGCTGGTTAATCGTATTGAATCCGCAACAGGTGAGCAATTCATCCGCATGGAAATGGGGGTTCCTGGCCTGCCTGCACCCAGTGTCGGCATAGAAGCAGAGATCGCAGCGCTGCATCAAGGCGTAGCTTCTAAATACCCAATGCTAGAAGGTATTCCTCAGCTGAAACAGGAAATCAGCCGTTTCTGTTCTTTGTTTATGAATATCAACGTCAGCCCAACAGGTTGCTTTCCAACAGTCGGTTCAGCTCAAGGAGCCTTGGCGGCTTTTTTAGTCGGCAACCGCACGAAAGAGCAAGGCGCTACATTATTTATTGACCCAGGCTTTCCAAATCAAAAACGTCAGCTCGATATGATAGGTCAATCTTGGGGCAGCTTTGATGTGTACAATCATCGTGGCGTAGCACTGAAACCAGAGCTCGAAAAACATCTGTCCTCAGGAAAATACGCCACTTTACTGTATTCAAATCCAAATAATCCTGCCTGGATTTGTTTCAACGAAGAAGAGTTACAGATCATTGCCGATGTAGCTAGACGCTACGATGTCATTGTCATTGAAGACCTAGCCTATTTTGGTATGGATTACCGCGAAGACTATGCAACACCCGGCCAAGCTCCTTATCAGCCTAGTGTTGCGCATTATACCGATCGATACATTTTATTGATTTCAAGCTCTAAAGTGTTTAGCTATGCAGGTCAACGAGTGGCAAGTTTGGTCATTTCAGATGCGCTTTACCAACAAGAGTTTGCAACCTTAAAAACTAATTTTGGGCAAACACAGTTCGGCAAAGCCATCACCTTCGGTGCTATGGGAGGATTATCCGCTGGCGTTACGCATTCGGCACAATATGGTTTAGCCGCCATGTTGAAAGCCGCCAATGATGGTGAATTGCCTTTTTTAAACCTAACTAAGGTTTATGAGAAACGCGCAGCCATCATGAAAAAGCTATTCATCGACCATGGTTTTGAAATAGTGTATGCCGAAGATAACGGCAAGGCCCTGAGCGATGGTTTCTATTTTACTTTCTCTTATCCAGGAATGGATAGTGATAGCTTACTGGAAGCTCTGCTCTACCATGGAATTAGCGCCATATCCCTGCTAAATACAGGTTCCGAAAGAGTAGAAGGCGCACGCGCTTGTGTTTCTCAGGTAAAAGATGAACAACTAGCGGATCTTGAAACACGATTAAATGCCTTTCAAGCGCGTTTTAATCCTGCTTAACGCGTTACTCCCATTGCTCGCGATTTTTTCGATTGAAACGGAATTAATCAACTTAAATCCCCTTCAATCGACACTATCGCGTTCTTTTTTACAACAACGCCTTTAATTATCTGCTTAATTTAAGAAAGCAGAGCAAACGCTTCATCTTGGCTTATTACGGTAGCGTATTCGCCATGTAGATTGGCAAGTGACATAGCATGTACTTCATCGGCACTGCGCGATTGACCAAAAAAATCGTCTTTTTCAAAAGCAAAACAAGCACTGCTAACCACATAGGTCTTAAAGCCTAAATTACCAGCACTTCTCACAGTTGATTCCACAGAATTATTCGTGCTGACGCCAACGACGACCAAGGCTTGCGCATCTTGTTCCCGTAGCCAAACATTCAAATCAGAATAGGTAAAAGCGTCTGGAACCGATTTTTCAATGACTTTTTCATCGGCTAATGGCTGAAAGGCGTCTTGAAACAACACACCCTCTTGCTCTGGCCAAAACAAAGATTCGGGCTCTATCGACAAATGACGTACATGAACAATCGGTGCATGACTGGCTCGCCAATGCGCTAATAACTCAGCAATTTCTTGCTCAGCATTTGGATTATTACGTTCACCAGCTTGTGGCCAAGACATGCCTTGCTGCATATCAATGATCACCAAAACAATCGATTTAGACATTACCCTTCCCTTTGATTTTAGTATTTGTATTTAGATGTCTTTCTTTTGCTGCTCACTGGTTTTTTCATCTTCTCGACTTTCAAGCGCTAACAATCGCTTTTGCTGATTGCGCAATTTAAAAAAGAAAACCACTAACGCCATGCATAACAGAAAGGTTAGGTTGCCAAGAAAATTCACGCGATATTCTAATGATTTAACGTGGGCCATTTTTGTAGCAAGCGATTGGTAATCACCTAAAGACGCAGTGGACAATTGCAAAATAGCCACGCTTCGCTCTAACTCAAAGACAGTTTGAGTTAGCTTCTGCTGGTCTTCCGAAACATTATTGGCGGCCATAGAAACCGATACAAAGCTTCCAAGAAGCAAACACAACAACAATCGATATAACATAACATTCCCTCTGTATAACACGCACAAAAGCATGAATTATAAATTAGTCACTTGGTATACGTACTCTATCTGCTTCTTCGACTTAATGCTGCCTTCATCCTATAAATAAAAATATCTATTTACGACAAAGTACATTACTCAAAGCAAATAACAAAACAAACAAAAATCCCTGAACTACACTTTTATTTTGCATCGACATAATAAGAACACAACTCAAACATAAGGATGTAACTCCATGCGCACAAATCTAACGACCGCTAACCGACTTTGGCTTTTTGCTATTATTGCTATCCTTGGAGCTGCCTCGATAGGAATAAACGGAGTATTAACTATTTCCTCTAGTGGTAAAACCACCCACAACAACCTTGAGACTATTCAGCTTAAAAGCAATAACTTGCTTGCGATTGAAAATGCAAAAATGAACTTACTTTTGCAAGTAAAAGCCTTTAAAGATGCCTTAATTAGAGGAAACGACCCGCAAAACTATACGAAATATAACGCAGAATTCAAACAACATCGTGAAGCAGTTCATGAAGATCTGGTTGAGGCCAAAGCATTAATGAAGGAACTTAATATAGGATCAGAAAAGATCGATGAACTGGCATTACTTCACAATCAACTGAGTGATAGATATCAATCGGCATTAGATAAATTCGATACAAAAGATAGTAATTCTGGTCAAAAAATAGACTTAATGGTGAAAGGAATTGATCGCCCAGCTTTAGCAGCCATGGATACACTTGTAGAAACATCCGAAAAAGAATACGGCACCTTAATTACAGAGCAAATAGGCTTTCTTGATGAGACAAGCCAAAGCGCGTTAAGCCAATCACTAGTCATTTGCTTTACCATCGTTTTACTGATTATTGTAATGGCACTTTGGATTAATCGTAATGTAATGAGCCAGCTTGGTGGTGATCCGGCCTATGCTGCAGGCATTGTTAAAAGTATTTCAGAAGGTAACCTGACCACTGCAATCACTCTAAAATCAGACGATAAAACTAGCTTGCTCGCTCAAATGCACACCATGCAAATAGCCCTCAGGGGCGTCATAGAACAAATCCGAGATGCTAGTCACTCCCTTGTCAGTTCATCTCAACAATTAGCGGCCTCATCCCATCAGGTTGCGGTTAGCAGCACTCTACAAAGTGATACTTCAGCTACTATTGCCGCGTCAGTAGAAGAGCTCACTTACGGTATCAGCCAAGTATCAGGCAGCGCAGATGAAGCTCATCAGTTATCGAGTAATGCTCGTGATGCTTCATCAAGTGGTGCTAAACAGATGCAAAAAAACATCACCGACATCAAAAACATTGCTCAATCCATTCAAGAAGCCACTCAGTCCATGCATAAACTGGGATCTCAATCGGAAAAAATCTACAGTGTCATTGGAGTCATCCAAGAAATAGCAGATCAAACCAATTTACTAGCATTAAATGCTGCCATAGAAGCAGCAAGAGCTGGAGAAACAGGACGAGGTTTCGCAGTCGTTGCAGATGAGGTGCGAACGCTTGCTGAAAAAACCGGCAAATCCACCGCAGAGATTTCTGACACTATCAACATGATCCAAAGAGATACCAAAATTGCGATTGGCGTTATGGAAAGTAGCGCAAGCCAAATGCAGCCCGTCATAGACGGTGTCGATGCAACTGGCATTGCCATGCGTGAAATAGAAAATGGCACGAGACAAGTTCTAGACTCGCTAGACCAAATAACAATGATACTAGCAGAACAGAGCAAAGCGAGTAACGAAGTGGCACAAAGTGTCGAGGAAAGTGCTCAGCTTAATAAATCAAATAGTGAAGCGGTCAATGAGGTTTCTACTGCCGCCCATCACCTTAAGGATATTGCGCAAAGCCTAATAATCAGCGTACAGAGATTCTCGATTTAACATGCAATCAGCCAAACATTCTAACCAAGCTCTTTTAGTTGAATGTTTGGCTTCATCTATCTCTAAGTTCCTTAACCTAAGGACTTTAATCTAAGTCTTCTAGTTATTTTTTTGGCTATTTCTATCGCAACCTATATCACACTTTAAAAATCGAAATGCTACGGTTTAACGATTCAGCCTGATCTGCAATAGCCTGGCTCGCCTTAGAGTTCAACGCCACAGATTCTGACGTGTCTTCGGTGATTTCACGTATTGTGTCGACGTTCTTACTAATTTCGTTTGCAGCGATAGTCTGCTGTTCAATCGCGGTTGATACAGAACCCGCCATATCTGAAATTTCTTCTACATCAAGAATAATCTGCTCAAGTACGGTTCCGGTCGTCGCCGCTTCATCGCGACTTAACGCACCATCCTGACGGCAATTTTCCATCAGAGCTACAATACCTTTGGTGCGTTCTTGCAAGGTAACAATAATGTCAGAAATCTCTTCCGTCGCGGAATGAGTTCGACTTGCCAAGGCACGTACTTCATCGGCAACAACAGCAAAGCCTCGGCCTTGCTCACCTGCTCTTGCGGCTTCAATAGCGGCATTAAGCGCTAGCAAGTTAGTCTGTTCGGCAATACCTTGGATAACGTTCAAAACAGTTCCAATGCTTTCGCTTTCTTTTGCTAATGCACTGACGGTTTCGACAGAGCCTTCAAGTCTGTCTGAAAGCTGACGAATACGATCAATCGCAGAGTTCACTTTAGACTGCCCTTGTCGTGCATTTTCTTGCGTTGAATGAGCCTTCGCCGCAGCCATTTCCATGCTACGGGAAATATCTTCTACTGTGCCCACCATTTCGGTGACCGATACAGCAACCATATCTGTCTCTGCTCGCTGTTTCTGTGCATCGTCTGAGGTTCTTGCTGCGTTCTGTGACAACTGCATTGTGGTGGTATTCATCTCTTGTACAGTAAGATTTGCATTCGCAATGACACGACTAAAATCCGTCAACATGTCGTTAATACTGGAAGCAACAAAACCAATCTCATCTTTCGCCGGCAAATCGACGCGTAAACCTATATTGTGAGTCGTTTGAATGTCTCGCATCGTCGTTTGGATAGTATTCAATGCCGAATTGATCGTACGATTAATAATCCACGCCACAAATACTCCAACAACAATGATGACGCCACAAAGAATAGTTGTCATCATCATGGCGAAAGATGTTTTAGCTTGAATAACCGACGTTAGCTGAGCTTCTAATGAATCGAGCGCGGTTTCAGTTTTATGGATAGACTCACGCATGGCCAGTAGTTTTCCTTCCTTACTGCTCAAACCTAAGGCTTTTTTTCCATCCGCATATTGGTTAAAACCTTTTCGATATTGATCAGAAAGAGACACTAATAGCTGAACCTTATCCGCTGGCAATGAAGCACTGCGTAAGTTGCTTTCTAACTGGTCTAAGGTTTTATTAAAAGAGGCAATATATTTAGGATTACTGCGCAGCATAAAGTCTTTTTCATGTCGACGAAGCTGCAACATAGTCACAAGTAACGCATCTTGGTTCAGAGCAGATAATTCACTCTCAATATTATGAACCGCTCCACGAAGCTCCCCCTGTAATCCTGTCTCTGGTGTTAGGCCCAATACTTTAGATGCCGTTACAACAGAGGTAAAATCTGTCTGATATTCTTTAAAATCGTCGGTGAGCTCCAGCAAAGTATCAGTATCGATGGCAAAGTCACTCATCACGTTTTCAAGTAGTGTTTGATCCGCAAAAAGAGAAGTCATTGTCTCGTTGAATTTTGTTTCATAAGAAAGGTCTAGACGAGCCAGAAAATCTTTCTCATTACGGCGCAAGGTAAGCATATTAACTTGTTGGTGTACTACAAGATTCTTGGCATAGTTCAGCTTTTCTAGATTGCTCTGCGTACTATAAAAAAGCCCTAACATGGCAACGAGCGCCACAACCAATAATACGGTATTTAAAATTAATTTATGTTTAATGAGCACAATTGGCTCCTGTCATTCAAAAAAAACGATCCCTTACTTACACTAAAATAATTCCATCTATCTATATGATAATTCATAAAAAACAGAAGATCCTCGATTCGCACAATTCCATAATAAACGTCACAGGAAATAACAAAGCTAACTAAGGTTTGTTACAGAAAAACATCGCGCATCAAAACCGAGCAAAGGATGCTTTTAGAAAATCCAGCAATAAGCGTAACTTTTTAGACTCCGCTGTTCCTGGCGGAAAGACGGCGTAAACATCAATTCCTGTGCATTTATAATCCGGCAAAATTCTTTCTAAACTGCCATTGGCGATACGCGGTAGCGCGTCGTACATAGGAATTCGTCCTATACCATTACCGCCTTCTAAAAAGATCGTCCTCGCTGCTGCGTTGTTGGTACTAACACCACCATGAACAGACAAACTAAACGACTTATCGCCTTGGCTAAGATGTACCGTATTTGCTGCGGGCGTATACACCACCCAATCATGGTCATAAAGTTCTTCGGGCTTAGTCGGCCTGCCGCGACGACGAAAATATTCTGGCGAACCGCACAAGCACGTCTCAAAGGTCTTTAACTTACTGGCTTGCAACCCAGAGTCTAATAAGGGAGCACCACGAATCGCGAGATCAACACCGTCTTTGATGATATTGACCACTTCATCACTTAGGGAAACATTCAGTTCGATTAAAGGATAGAGTCGTCGAAATTCATTCAGCGCCGGCACAATCACCTGCAAGCCCAAATTCACCGGACAAGAGATCTTCAATTTCCCTTCTGGCTCTTGCTTGGCTTTTTCTATCTGTAGGTTCGCTTCATGAGCTTGAAATGCAATGGCTCGGCAACGCTGATAATAAGCTTCGCCAGTTTCGGTCAATGACAAAGAACGAGTAGTACGGTTCAGCAACTTCACTCCAAGCTGCTCTTCTAGCTTTTTCAGGTGATAACTCACTACGCCTCGGGAAATCCCCATGAACTTAGCGGCGGCCGTCAAACTGCCTTGCTCCACCACTTGGGCAAACACCACCATACTTTTTAACTGCTCAAAGGAGACTTCCATAGTGACGACTCTTTTCTAAAGATGAATAGTAATAGATTTTTATTGTATCAATTATTTGACTAATGAAGTCAAAATTCACCCCATTATGCTCATTCGATTAATTAGATAGACTAATCACAAGTTAATAAAACAACTCATTCAAACATTTAGGATTCACTTATGAACAGTCTTATGAGCAGCAAAAAAATTCTAGTCGTTCTAACATCACATTCAGATTTGGGCGACACAGGTCACAAAACAGGTTTTTGGGTAGAAGAATTCGCCGCACCTTATTACGCGTTTCTTGATGCTGGCGCAGAAGTAACTGTCGTTACACCAAAAGGTGGCCAAGCACCAATCGATCCAAACAGCACAGCGCCAGATGCGCAAACCGAAGCAACTGAACGCTTCTACAAAGATCAGACCGCACAAGATGTTATTACTAACACGCAAAAGCTTAGCGATGTGAAACAAGACGATTTCGACGCTATCTTCTATCCAGGCGGCCACGGTCCACTTTGGGATCTAACTGAAAACGAAGAATCCATTGCCTTGATCGAAAGCTTCATCGCAGCGAATAAGCCAATATCTTCAGTTTGCCACGCACCAAGCGCGTTCTTGAACATCAAAGACGCAGACGGAGAGTACTTCATCAAGGGTAAAACCGTGACAGGCTTCACTAACAGCGAAGAAGCGGCTGTGCAATTGACAGAAGTTGTGCCTTTCTTGCTAGAAGATGAAATGAAAAAACGCGGTGCAGATTACAAAAACACGGCGGACTGGACACCATTTGCTGTTCAAGACGGTTTGATGATCACAGGTCAAAACCCTGCCAGCTCGGAATTAGTAGCTGAAAAACTATTGGCTCAATTGGCTAAATAAGCGCCAATCACCATAAGCACAAAAAACCCGCCTCAAGGAAACTTGAGGCGGGTTTTTTATTTTGCATGACTAAAAAGTGACTAAATATTATTAACAGGATGCTATATGGCGTAATCGAAAACGATAATGTCTTCTAAAATCGGCCCTAGTTGCGCTTTTAATACTTCGTGTTCAGGATGAGGAATGTAGGCATCACGTGCGACTTCATCCACAAAGGTCATAAACACACAATGTGTGTACTCTTTATTACGCCCTTCTGGACTATTATTTAGTCCCCATTCAACCGACTCAATCCCATCGATTTTGCTTTTAATCGCATCGAAATTAGCCAAAGACGTTGCAATATCCGCTTCGCTGGCTTGTTCTTTATACTGAATAAACAACACATGACGAATCATAAAGACTCCTGTTTAAATAAAATGATTTAGCAAAATCATACTCTGCTCTTCCCACTAAAAACATGCGGATGGTAAACATTCCTTAAAAGGTCAATTTTGTTCAATACGCAAGGTTCCTAAAAAACGATAGTGAGTGCCTGTTGATTATTTTTCTAGGAATACCTGATGACTCTCTCGTTAATCATTTCTATGTCTTTGTTTGCCTTGGTTGCATCGCTGTCTCCCGGACCGGTGAACCTTGTATCGCTAAGTGGCAGCGCTCGTTATGGAATCAAAACGGGGCTTATTTTTGTAACGGGAGCGACGCTTGGTTTTATTGTGCTGTTTTTGCTGATTGGCTTTGGGCTACATTATTTAATTGATCAATTAAGCTGGATCACCAAAGTGCTGCAATGGTTAGGCATCGCTTTTCTACTGTACTTGAGTTATCAGATATTCACCGACAATGGCGAGCTAAATTCGGACAAAAACAACAATGCGCCAACCTTTATGACGGGTGCAATTATGCAATGGCTCAATCCAAAAGCTTGGCTGGCATCGTTGTCTGGAATTGCGGCCTATACTCCCAATGCGGAAGCGACAGAGGTGTTAATTTTTGCGAGCTTATATTTGCCAATTTGTTGGTTGTCTTTAGGTATTTGGGTGTGGATAGGAAAAATACTCGGGCAATATTTTCAAAGCCCCGCCAAGATGCGCTTGATGAATAAAACCTTGGCGACATTATTGGCAGGCAGTTGTGTGCTAATCCTTGTCTGATATACAAAAAACCACCTGAGCGAATCAGTTATAGCTTTCCAGCCTTCATGATGAGCGATTTCAGATATAGACACGCTGAAAAAAAAGTTAAGAAAATAACACTTAAAAAAAGAGAGACGAATATTCCAGTAATTGGGTAAAACGTTCTTCCCGTATCTTGAACAATTTTCTGGTAAATAATGCTTAGCTCGTGGGTAGATTCACTTTTACTAAATATTCCATCGCCATTAGTATCATAGGTCGAAGCAAGAACATCCAACATACCTTCGTATAAAAACGTGAGAAAAACCGAGGCAATATATACACATGCAGCGACGGCAAAGGTTCTTAGCAAAAAATGATCCCACGCTCGCATGCGATAGCTAACAACCAAAGCGAACAAAATCGTTCCATAGCCTATAATCCTAGGTCCAAATTCAACCAGAAACATCATTTTTAGTTACCATCCTTATAACTAGAGATTCAAAATTTAAGAAGAAACCGAGCGGCGATACTGATCTGGCGTTGCCGCTACTCGCTGTTTAAACACACGCTGAAAGTGCGCCTGATCACTAAAGCCAATGGTCTGTGCCACATCAACAATGGCTTGTCCTTGCTTCAACGCTTGCTGGCCCAGTTGAATACGACGATTCAAACGATAAGCGTGTGGCGTCATATTAAAGTGGCGCTTAAACGCACGTACTAAATAGCCAGTACTGAAACCAAATTCAGTACTGATTTGCTCAATCGAGGTATCGTGCAAACAGTATTGATTCAAATAGTCCGCCACTTGATATAAGTTATTCACAGGCAAAGCTGTGGAAGATTCGATGTTATTCGCATCCAACTCCGTGAACAAGTCCACCAGCACCGCTTCTAGCCTTTGGCCTTTTTCTAAAGACGAAAGAACACCCGACATTAAACACTCACATACTTCTACAAATGCCTGATAAGCCTGAACTGACATTAAAGTATCACCCAAGGTATCTTGCCAGATCTGAGTTTCTCTAGAGCCATTGGCGAACAATAAGGACGCTAACCAATCCTTGTCTAAATGCATCATGTAATAAGCCCATGGAGAATCTTGACGAGGATTACAAGCATGAACGACACTAGGGTTCATCATCACCAAAGCACCATGTTCAACAGCGTGTAAACGGTCCGCACAGAGGAATTCACTCTGACCTTTTAGAATGGCACCAATCGACCATTCTTGATGGGAATGCGGTGCGTAGCTCACGTTTCTACCATCCAATACTTGGCGAAGCTCCACATAAGGCAAAGCCTGATCTCGCCAAAAAAGAGGATGGGGAGAAGGTGTCATCTTGTCGTCCTATTCAATCAGGTAGGTTATGGTAAACAACTTAGGCGAAACTTGTCATCTAAAGTGACAGGCAAAACCAAAGTACTAAATTCTAACGCCAACGACTGCTTACACATAGCATTTCGTTGTGCTTCATCATCCACATAAATTCGACGATATTCCGCATTCAATACAGGCTTACCAGCTTTAATAAAACTTGAATAAGAACGGCATTCGGAAAATTCAAAGCATTGCTCTGTGATTGCAAAATCAAAATCACTACTCAACGCCCGAGCCTGATCAGGATCATTTTTCAGACCAATTGCCAAACCTCTAGCGTGGGCTTGCGCGGCTAAAAAGCGATTGTAATCTAATTGGTCATTGGCTCGGAATGAAAAACCGGTATTAGTTCGGTAACTGTCGACGTTATCTGGCTCTACACCATCACATCCTTTTGAGACGGCTAGATCAAGACGACGAATCATGACATCACGCACTTGGCTAGAACGAATCTCTAACCAGCGCTCATTGTCCCAACCACTCAAGGTTTTACCCAAATCTTTGGCAGCAAAATCGGCTGCGTCAGGCCGCCAATCTTCGTATGAACCCGCTGAAAAATAACAAATGACTTTTTTACCGGATGCTTGTAGACGTTGGATCAGCTCAACAGAAGAATCAAATAAATCGATGTCGTATAAATCCACGTCGTAATCTTCATTAACAACGCCATCAAGCTGCCACTGCCAAGTCACAGAAACCGGTGGGCGATACCAATCATCCGCCGCATAAAGAGGGGAAAAAAGAGATGACAGCAGCATATACAACACACTGACTGGAAAAAGTAGAACGCGCATAGTGGACTCCATATGCTCAAAAGGCTAAAAAGCCCGCGACAGGTCTTGCCGCAAGCCCCCACTCTACTCTGTTATGACGTGAAAGGCTCTCAATCTAATGGCTTAGATTCTAGTGGAACAGCTGAGACAGGCATTCTGTGGAAATACTGCCATGACAGATGGATGTGACACCGCCGCTCATGCTGACACGAAAATCATCGTTAATTTCAATATCGATCTGGCCGCCCGGCATCATCACCTTGATAGACGAGTCACATAAACCTAACTTATACGCCACTGCGGCAGCGGCGCAACTGCTACTGCCAGATGCCAAGGTATAACCTGCTCCTCGCTCCCAGATTTCGATTACAATATGATTACGATCAATGACTTGCATAAATTGCACATTGGTTCGATTAGGAAAGTTGGGATGTGTTTCAATCAAGGGGCCAAATTCTTTTGCCATGATTTCGGTTGGCGACTCGACCAAAATCACGCAATGAGGATTGCCAATAGTGACCGCGCTGTAAATATGATTCAGGCTCATTACATTAAGATTTTCTAACAAGACTTCGCGAGGTTCACCCCAAACTGGAATGTCTTGGCTAAGAAAAGACACCTTACCCATTTCCACATCCACTCGCAGTCCATTGTCAGACACTTGTGCTTTGACCACACCACCTTTGGTTTCAATGGTAAAAGGTTTATCTTTCACCAAACCTTGATCCCATAGAGAACGACAAAATATCCGCAAGCCGTTACCGCTTTTCTCCGCTTCGCTGGCATCGGGATTAAATATACGTAAACCAAAGTCTGCGACATTAGAAGAAAATGGACCAATCAACACACCATCTGACGCCACGCCATAATGTTTGTGGCAAATGTTTTTAATGATCAAGGCGGCAGGCTCATCAGGAAACTCATCTGGCGATACGACTAAATACACATTACCTAGCGCATGATACTTACGAAAATCCATTGCCTTATTCCTCTGGTTATTCAATTAACTGATTGGCTAAAGCGTATTTTATCAAGCCTGCAGATGTATGAATATCCAACTTGTTTTTAATATTCTGTCGATGTGTTTCGACAGTTCTCACACTGATATTCAAGGATTGACCAATTTCTTTATTAGATAATCCTGCCGCTAGCGCTTTCAACACAGCCACTTCTCGCTTGGTTAAGTCATCAGACTGTTTGGGAGAAGCTGCCAATGAAAACAGCGAATCGGACGCTCCTGAGCTAAAATACGTGCCACCTTGGCACACGGTATTAATGGCTTGGACTAACTCTTCTGATGACACATCTTTTAAAACATAGCCATTCGCACCTGACTGAATTAATGACAAGATATACTCTTTGTCATTATGCATACTAAGCATCAAAATTTTGACATTGGGCTGCTCTGCTTTAAACCGTTTAGTGGCTTCTAGTCCATTTAATATCGGCATAGAAACATCCATCAGAACCAGATCTGGCTGGGCTTCTTTGGCTTTTTCTAACGCATCCAAGCCATTAGATGCCGTTGCAATAATGTCGATATTGCCCTCTAGTTCCAAACGAGCTTGCAGTCCATCCAAAACTAACATGTGGTCATCAACTAAGAGAACTCGAATATTTTTTATCATTATTAATCTTCTCTATGTACTAAAAGCGTTGCTCAAGAGGCAACAAAGCATGCACTTTTGTGCCCTTGCCACGTTGTGATTCCAACATAAAATCACCACCAATTAATTCGATTCGTTCGCGCATATTAATCAAACCAATCCCTGAAAACAGATCTGATTTTTTCGAGATGCCTTTGCCGTCATCCAAACACTCAAACATCACATGTCGATGAGATTGCAAAACTTGCAGTGAGATATTTTTGGCTTGAGCGTGCTTTTCAATATTGGTTAACGACTCTTGAGTTAGACGATAAACTGTAATCTCTATTTCATCAGGTAACTTAGTAGACACATCAAAACGATACGTGACCTGAATTTCAGTGCGTTCCATAAATTGGTCAATCAAGGCTTTAAGCGCCGTATCCAAACCTAAATCATCCAATAAGGTTGGTCGTAAATTATGGGAAATCTGTCGCACCTCACTGATGGTCTGATTAATCAGATCTCCCGCTTTCGCCAATTCTTGATGAATCACTTCTTTTTCATGCCCGCGCTTTAATTTATTTTCCGCTAACTCAATACGAAACTTACAGCTTACCAATAATTGATTAATGCCATCGTGAAGTTCACGAGAAAAGCCTCGTCTTTCATTAACTTGCAGACGCATGAAACGTTGAGCCAGTTCTTTTAGTCTTGAGTCCGCCAATTTGTGCTCATGAAGATTAATCGCCAAACCTAACAAAATAACCAAAACCACGGTTACTACAACCACGGCAATCACGGTAAAAAAACTACGCTGAATATTGTCATTCATGGTGGCTTTGGTTTTGGCTAGCTCTGCGTAAATATCATCAAGATACAGTCCGGTGCCCATTATCCAATGCCACCGATCAATGGCGACTACATAGCCCAACTTATCTTCTTGCTTCATTAGTGGCGGCTTTTCCCAAATGTATCTGTGATAACCGCCACCAGCCTGAGCCGCACGAATTAAGCCTTGGATTAAATAGTTTCCAGTGCGATCCTGAAAGTTCCATAAATTTTTACCGACAAAATCCGGCTGAGTTGGATGGACTAAATTTATCCCAGACATTTCATAGGCGAAGAAATAACCGTCATCTTCGTAACTTAATCCTTCCAGAATTTTTTTCACTCGACTTTGTGCTTCAGCATCACCTAACTGGTCATCCTCCAATATTGGACGAATAGCTGACATAGCAATATTAACGTGATTCTTCAACGCTAACTTTTTAGCATTTACTAAATTGAATTCATAAATAGACAGTTCTTGCGAAGCCAACTCGCGAGCAGATTGAAAGCCCAGATAGGTAATGATGGCTGTCGCGACAATTAAAGGCGCAACGGCAAGGAGAATGATTTTACTTTTTAATCCCACGGATAAAGACCTTTTTTATTATTTTATACTGTCAAGATCATACATTTAACTCATTCTTAGTATTCCTAAAATAGCAAAAAAGCGGGCAATACCCGCTTTTAAACTAGAGTCTAAACCATCTTAGAATCAGTCCATTCCATATAACTCAGGAAAAACCATAATACTGACCAAAACGAGGATCTGGATCAATATAAACGGCATGACGCCTTTATAAATATCCATTGTTCTAATCGAACTGGGCGCCACCCCTTTTAAATAGAATAGACTAAAACCAAACGGCGGGGTTAAAAAGGATGTCTGTAGATTCATCGCAATCAAAATCGCGAACCACACCATATTGATACCCAATGCTTCGGCAACAGGAGCCAAGATAGGCACAATGATAAATGCGATTTCAACAAAGTCGATAAAGAAGCCCAAGATCAAAATTGCAATCATGGCTAAGATAATAAAGCCCCATTTTTCACCAGGAAGATTCAATAAGACTTCTTCGACAATCGCATCGCCACCCGTGTAACTAAACGCCATAGAGAAGGCGGTTGCGCCCATCAGAATAGCAAATACCATTGCCGTAACTTTTACTGTTTCCAATCCACTGTCGTAGAGCATTTTCCAGCTAAATTGACGATAAATAAGAGCCAATACTATCGCGCCCATGCCACCTAACGCAGAAGACTCGGTTGGTGTCGCAATCCCTGTAAAGATCGAGCCCAACACAATCAACACCAAAGCCAAAGGCGGGATAATCGCTTTTAGTGCGCTACGGATTTGTTGTGCGCGTGTTTCATTATCTAAATCCTGCGGCATAGCTGGCGCTAGCTCAGGTTTTAAAAAAGTAAGGATCAAGATATAAACAATATAACAAACAATTAAAATCATGCCGGGAAACAAAGCAGCATGAAAAAGATCGCCAACAGGAATGCCCAAAACATCCCCCAAGATGATCAAAATAATCGACGGTGGAATGATTTGCCCCAAGGTACCAGAAGCACAAATCGTTCCGCAGGCTAAAGATTTGTTGTAATTATATTTCAGCATCACAGGCAAAGATATTAGCCCCATTGCCACGACACTCGCACCAACCACACCGGTCGATGCAGCCAATAACGCGCCCACTAGAATAGTAGAAATTGCCAAGCCACCGCGAACGCCACCAAACAGTTTGCCCATGGCTTCTAATAACTGCTCTGCTAGCCTCGTCTTTTGCAACACGATGCCCATAAACACAAACAAAGGCACCGCCATCATCACAGTATTTTCCATGTAGCTTTGAATGCGGAACGGCATGAAAGCGAACATATCAAAACCTTCGGCAAAAACACCGAAGATCAAGGCCACACCACCAAAGGTAAAGGCCACAGGGAACCCCAGTAAAAGCAACACTAGGGCAACAAAGAACATGATTATTCCAATCATAAATAACCTATAAGCTTAAAATGGAGACAAGAATTAATGTTGAATAGGCGAATGTGAAAAACCTTCTTCACTTACGCCGCGCAGCACATTGATGCAGCGAATAATCATTCCTAATCCACTGATTGCCATAGAGAAAAAAGCAACAGGAATAACCGCTTTAATGATCCAACGATAAGGCAAACCACCAGGATCACCACTGGTTTCACCAAGGGAAAAAGCCTCGTAAGAAAAGCCTACACCGTAATAACCAACCAATAAGGTGAAAGGCATTAGAAATACGACACAACCAAACAAATCTATCCAAGCTTTACCGCGAATCGATAAATTTTCATAAATCAAATCCACACGTACATGACCACCATGCTGAATACCGTAAGGTATGCCTAATAAGAAAATCGCAGCATATAAATGCCACTCCAGCTCTTGCATACCGATCGACACATCGTTAAAGGCATAACGCATCAAAACGTCGTAAAAAACGTTAAATAACAGGCCAATAAATAAGATGGTAGAAATAATACCCAGTAGATTCGAAAAACGAGTGATACCCCGTTCTAGGCCGATTAACCACATAACAAACTCCTAGAAAAGACAAAGGGCGAGGTCATACTAAGTACTCACTCACCCTGTCAGAGGTTTTATTGATCTAGACGGTCAACGCTTTCAAGATAAGCGCGATCGGAGATATTCGACCAAACACGTGCTGTTTTCATGTACGCGGCCTGAGAATCGATAATTTCTTTCGCCAATGGATCTTTCGCGGCTTCTTCCGTCAAAAGTTCGTCGTTGGCTTTTTTCATCGCATTCAAAACAGGTTGAGGAAAGGTTTTAACTTGAATATCTGGGTATTCAGATTTCATCGTTGCCCAGTTCACACCACTTTCATGGTAGCTCTGAATATACATATCATAAGCTGACACCTTCATCGCTACGCGCAATATTTCACGAAGATCGTCTGGCAGTTTTTTCCACGTCCGTTCGTTCACAAGGAACTGAAGTTCCGTTGCAGGCTCATGCCAACCTGTGTAGTAGTAAGGCGCAATTTTGTGGAAGCCCATACGCAAATCAAGTGACGGCCCAACCCATTCAAGCGCATCAATCGTGTTACGCTCAAGCGCTGTGTATAACTCGCCCGGTGGGATATTCGTTGGTTTTGCGCCTAGTTTTGCTAACACTTCACCGGCAAAACCTGGAATACGCATTTTCAGACCTTGTAGGTCCTCAACGGAATTGATCTCTTTTCTGAACCAACCGCCCATCTGTACGCCAGTATTACCACCTGGGAAAGAAAGCAAACCGAATGGTTGATACACTTTTTCCATCAACTTCATACCATCACCATAATAGAACCAGCCGTATTGCTCTGGCGCAGTCATACCAAAAGGCATAGTGGTGAAATAAACAGTATTAGGAACTTTACCTTTCCAGTAATAAGACGCGGAGTGGCCTAGGTCGTATTGGCCAGAACGCACCATATCAAACACACCCAAAGGTGCTTTATGTTTGTTAGCAGAATCGATGGTGATTTTAAGACGGCCACCAGACATTTCTTCTGCAATACGAACCATGTTTCTTGGTGCATCACCAAAGATAGGAAAGTTAGTTGCCCAAGTCTCGGCCATTTTCAATTTGTAGACTTTTTCTGCTGCGAGAGCAGGTAAAGAGAAAGCGCTTAATGCCACTGCGGTTGCAGCAACAAGAGTTGTGAGTTTTAAGGATTTCATTGTTTTTATCATCCTGTAGTCTTATTTTTTATAATTTAAGATCGAGCAGGATTAATAATCGCGCGTATAGAAAGTGCAAACAATTCGTACGAATACCGACTTTATAAAGCGGAAACTACGTACTAGACTCAGTATTAATACGTAGAATTTAACTAAAAACCTTCACCATAAAATTAATTTTCTGCCATTAACTCAACTATATAAGGCTCTATGGCATCAGCAAAAATTTGATATTGGCTAGCGTTGGGGTGTAAAAAATCACTCATGATATTACTGGTTAGGCGACCTTTTTCATCCAGAAAAACGTGATTAATGTCTTGGAAAAATATCTTTTTATCATCTGCATAGCTGCAAATAATCTGATTCACTTCGTTGTTCAACATACGCAGTTTCTGCGTTGGTTTCGCACTACGAGGGAAAATAGCCAAGAGCAGAATTTTTGTCTGCGGTAACTTTTCTGCCAATACAGACAAAATCTGCTTAATACCCAACGCTGTATCTTCAGCTTTGTCCATGCGATGACCTGCGTTATTCGTACCAACTAATAAAACCAATAACTTAGGCTGAATATTATCGACTTCCCCATGGGCAAGTCGCCATAAAACGTTCTCTGTTTTATCACCATTGAATCCTAAATTCAGTGCATGCCTTAGTTGATAAAAAGCCTGCCAAACATCCGCGCCTTCTTTCTCCCAAGCTTGTGTAATGGAATCCCCAAGGAACACCAAATCCACTCGCTCCATGGCACTCTTTTCAGCTAATTTTTCCTCATGACGAGGCAACCACCAAATGGCTTCTTGTGGCATTGCCTTGATAGATAAAGGTTCTTTAGGTAACTTTTTTGCTGCTTTCATCACAAATAACACCCCAGAAAATGCGTTCCCGGAATTGGGTTGTAACTCACCGGATCACAAGGTTCAAAACCCAAACGAACATACAAGCGTCTTGCGGTTTCAAAATCTGCCAATACATCAAGACACATACGTTGATAGCCATTTTCCTTGGCACAAGACATAAGAGCAGTGACTAATTTCTCGCCCAAACGATGACCGCGTTCAGTTGGACGAATATAGACTCGCTTCATTTCGCAAACTTTCGCATCAACTCGACGAAAAGCCCCGCAGCCGACGACCTCGTTATCTTTCCAGATAAGTAAAACCACACCATTAGGAAGCGAGTATTTACCATCTAAAGCAACAAACTCTTGTTCATTCTGCTGATAGTCCAAGCTTACTGGCGCCGACGCTATATACTCACGAAAAATAGCTAACACACTGTCATTGTCTTGCGGAAAATCGGCAGGGCGAATGGAAAACATGTAGTGTCCTTACGTTGAAAACTTGATAAGCAAAATAATACCGACAAAACAACCTGAAAAACAAAACTTAATAGAGTCCTTTTAAGCTTTAAGGCAAAACCATACTCCTTTATCATCGCTGCATTCTAAACTGACACGATTAAAGAGATATAACACCTTGGGCATTGTTCTTTTTTACATCAAGAAAATCATCGGCTATATGCTGATGCCAATTCCTCTAACCTTAGTAGCTATGTGCCTTGCGTTTTTACTGATGAAGAAATGGCCGAAAATCGCCCGATTTTTCTTGTTATGCGGCATATTAATGTTGGGATTAACCAGCTGGAACCCTGTCGCAAATACATTGATTGCGACGGTAGAACACGACTTCCCAGTATTTGATACTAAGCAACCTGTTGATGCCGTTATCGTCCTCGGTAGTGGCCATAAAGATCTTAGCAATACACCGACGATCATGGCGCTAGGCAACAGCGCACTATTTCGACTCGAAGAAGGTTTGCGTATTCTAAAAGCCAACCCAAACGCGCAATTATTTGTTTCTGGTTATTCAGGTGAAATGACAGAGCCTCACGCAGAAGTCATGCGCCGAGCTGCCATTGAATTAGGAATACAACCAGACAGGATCAAAGCCTTTCCTCTCGCCAAAGACACAGAAGAGGAAGCCAATATGATGAAACCTTACCTAGAAGAAAAACGAGCAGCGCTGGTAACAGAAGCGTCACACCTAAAACGTGCGTCTATCTTCTTCGAAAAAGCAGGCGTAAATATCATCCCAGCACCAGCGATGTATTTAGGATCAGAAAAAAGTGACTGGCAAATAGACGCCACTGCCAACTACAAAAGCCAAAGAGCGTTTTACGAATGGCTTGGACGTACTTGGCAATGGATTAAAGGCTAAAACTTATTTTGCCACTTTTGGAAAGCAGCTAAATGATTCTCTGAAGCATCATGTAAGCGAACAAACACGTCTCTCACATCACTTGGTAAATCTTGCTTCAAAAAGCGTTCATACATTTCAATATTGGCGACTTCTGCAGCGACACCGACAGGGAATGTTTCGGCATAACTCGCAGGCATCATCGCGCTTTCTACGCCACGATCCACCGGTAAGGCGAAACCATAACGCTCAAACAAAGGCTCTAACCAAGAAATGTGTCTTTCTTCGGCCTTAATGATATTAGTAAAAGGTTTCTGTCCACCAAAAGTACGAATCACCTCTTGATATTCTCCTCGCGCTAAATATTCATCTTCCAAGGCATAGCTCAGCATGGACTCCAACGTCAGCACTTTATCTACTTCATTCTGTGCGCCAGCAGCACCATAACCTTCAGCCGCAGCAATAGACGGAAAACAAACAATCACCCAAGAGACAAGTACACCACTCAACCATAATTTAACGCTCTTCATTTCGCTCTCCTATCAAGCAATAAGACCAGTGCAAAAAAAACATTAGAAAATACTAATATATAAATTAAAGCACAGATAATCAGTTACTCCAGCAATAGAAGAGAATTTATTGATATAGGTCGTTAAATGGATGGAAAAATGACTCAGTAGAGTTGGTTGTTATACGTCATGTCTCCTACTAGCATTTATACGACAAAGGACCTTATAAGGCTAAAGAATGAACTCTATAATTACATACGAAGTTGATGAAAAAGATAACCAAATATCTCATGATGCTTGGTTAACACAGCAAGTAAACGCCGCTTTCGAGAATATGGAAAACGGCCTTGCTGTTTTTGTGTCAAACGAAGAAGCCAATGCTCAGATGACTGAGTTTAAAAGGAAAATTCGAGCTAAAAATAAGCTGTACTGACTCAATCTGAACTGCTGATCGTCGCTTTTAACAAAGTGAAAGACGACATTGCTGTATTTGTCTCGAACTAAACCCTCTAATGCGAAACAATGGTCGAGTTTGGCAACGATTCCCCAACTCTCTCTTTGGCAATTTCAATTACCGCATGGGCAAGCTGTACCAAGGTCGCAAAGTTAGGCTTAGTTTCAGGTTTAAGAGATCGATAAGCACTGGTTCGGCTTTTAATCCCCGCTCTTGCAATCACGACACTGTGTCCGAATAACTCAACATAGGAACGAATAGCGGCTTGCAAAATGTCTGGGCGACCTTCTTTCATAGAGTCCCATGAAGCCTGTTTAATCACTTCTTCCATTTGCTCTACATCAAACCGCATAGCAGCAGCTTGATAAGCTCCTTTTGTGATGCCTCGTAATATGCTCGCAGTAAGTTCATTGCCATTCCAATTCAATGCTCCGTCAGAGGTTAAAGCGAAGCGTTTAAAATCTTTCACGTTAGCAAATGGCTGTCTTGAAAAGTAATCAGACAAGTCTGCTTCGCCTTCAAAACCATCGCTAAAGATTAAAGCCAAGGTGTGATCTTTAACCCAATCTACATCAATAATTTTTAACATAAATCCTCCAACTTCCCCGGGTTCTCACCTTTCACAGCTTTATTCCACATTTGCACGAGTTGATATCTAAAACTATAGGTTAGTCTCTCAAAAGAGACAAATATTTTATAAACACAAAAAAAGCAGCACCCATTACCGGACACTGCTTTTTAATATTTCAAAGGCACTTAATTTTTAATTAATCAAACCTGAAACAAGAAGTTTTTGATCAGGTCTTTGCCACCTTCAGTGGCGAAGGATTCTGGGTGAAACTGAATGCCTTGGATTGGGTATTCTTTGTGCCGAACGCCCATCAGTTCAAACTTACCGCCTTTATGAATCGTGGCAATATCTTTGAAGTCCGCTGCTTTCAACTCACCAACAGAAGCGGTAACTTCCAGCACATCTGGGAAGCTTTCTGCTTCGGCGATAAGCGAGTGATAACGCATGACTTCCAGTTGGTCTGGGATATCATGGAAAATACCTTCGCCATTGTGAGTAATCGGGCTAGTTTTACCATGCATTGGCAAGGGCGCTTTCACGACTTTGCCACCAAATACATGACAAATTCCCTGCATTCCCAAGCAAACGCCCATTAATGGAATGGTTTTACCGAACTCTAGAATGACGTCGGCACATACGCCGAAGTACGCCTTGTCGTCTGGAGAACCTGGTCCTGGAGAAATAATAATGCGATCTGGCGCAGCGGCACGAATGTCGTCTAATGTCACTTCGTCGTTACGTTTTACGATCACTTCAAACGCGTCGATCTCGCCACGGCTTTTCTCAGTTTCTAACACTTCACCAATAAACTGATACAGGTTGTAAGTGAAGGAATCGTAATTGTCGATAATATAAACTTTCATGCTTCCCTTACTCCTGATTCGCTTTTGGTGCAAAGCTGTCTAACACACGTTTGGTGCCAGCAAATTTGCGTTGGATTTCTTCGTATTCGTCTTCGGCGTTTGAGTCATATACATTACCACCACAGGTTTGCACATAGGCTTTGTTGCCCTTGGCAAACACAGTACGAATCGGAATCGCAAACATACAATCGCCATTAAAAGAGAACTGTCCAACCGCACCACCGTATGGGCCACGACCATCGTTTTCTAAATCATCGATGATCTTCATGGCTTCGATTTTTGGCGCGCCCGTCAAGGTTCCTGCGGGGAAGTTACTCGCCAAGGCAGAGAACATGTCGTGATCTTCTGCCATGATGCCGACAATTTCACTTGAAATGTGCTGAACATGACTAAAGCGTTTAATGTCCATCAAACTACGCACTTTCACTGTACCAAAACGCGCCACTCGGCCAATGTCGTTACGATGAAGATCGACAATCATATTGTGCTCGGCGATTTCTTTCGGATCATTCAACAAAGCCCGCGCAAACGCCGTATCTTCTACAGCGTCTTTACCACGTTTCGCCGTACCCGCTAGCGGGAAGGTTTCCATTTCCCCTTGGCGTACACGGAACAATAATTCTGGGCTCGCGCCGATAACTTTTTGCTCACCAAACTTGATGTAATACATTTGCGGCGATGGATTCACTTCACGCAATTGCTCGTACAAATTGATGGTGTCGCCTTCCATATCGAACCATTTTTTGAAGCCGACTTCACACTGGAAGATTTTACCTTCGATGATGTCTTGCTTCACCTTGGCAACCGCATCCGCGTGATCAGTTTTGCTCATCGACTCACCCGCTGGCGTGACCACAAAGGGGCCATTTGCAGGCGTTGGTTCCGCCATCATGCTGTTCACTAATTCCACACGATTCCCAGTTGAGTCGTCATCGTAATAGAAGTAAAAAACTTCGCCGGTCATCTTGTCCAGAATCAGACCATCTTTGTACAAACCAAAACGAAATGCGTCGAACATCTCGCTTGATTGCAGGTCCAACGTCGGCTCAAAATAGTTCATGCTGTCGTAACCGATATAACCCGTTAAACCACCAGCAAAACCACGCGACAAGATATTTTGCGGCACAATATCGCGCAGCAAGTAATATGGATTGTCGGATTCAAAAGACTCAGTGCTGCCATCACGTTCTTGAATAAACAACTGCTTACCTTCGGCCCATATCAATTTTTCAGGGTCAAAACCGATAATCGAGTGGCGGGAAATGAAGCTCTCTTCACCAAGGGATTCCAACATAAAACAGTTATCAAAACGCTTCTCGACCTTCTTAAACAAGTCAAAAAAATCGCAGGCAGAACTGATGGTGACATACTTAGGTTTGCGCGGCAGCGTGATGCGCTGCGGCTTTTTATTATATGAACTCATATCTCTTTTAATTCCTTCAATGCTCGGGAACCACGGGTCACAGTGGCAATACCCACACCCAATTGTTTCGCAATGTCTCGCTGCGGCACGCCTTCGTCTAACAAGGCAATGATCTTCAAACGGCTCACCATTTCATTAATTTCATTCGGTGTCAGTAGCACTTTTAAGCGCTTCTCCAACACCGCTTCATCACCGGCTTCGGTTAAAAACTGGACCAAGTCCTTCATAGGATTCGACTCTCACAAGGAGGTTTGTATTCACGTACTAGTACAATATAGATTTGAAAGAAGAGAAGCAAGATAGAAATGAATTATTGTTTAGGCAAATCAAAAAACACTTCATATTGTTAATAGGCGACTATTGACCTATAGTTTGTACAAATAAACGTACAAATGAGATTATGTATGAGCCGCATAAATTTAGATCAAGACATACAACCATTATCAGAATTTCGTTCTGGTGTGACTTCATTTATTAAACAAATTAACGAAACTCGTCGCCCTTTGCTCATTACACAACGTGGCAAAGGTGTCGCTGTCATGCTCGATGTGGCTGAATACGAAGCCATGCAAGAAAAAATAGAATTACTCGAAGAAATACGCACCGCTGAATCACAGTTTGCCGAAGGATTGGGGGTCTCGAATCAGGAAGCAAGAAAGCAAATTTTAGGACGTTTAAAAAAATGAGAGTTAGTTGGTCACCTCTCGCGAGACTGTAACTAATTTTGTGTAACTGCCTATCACAACATATTC